>PVMN01001793.1_pt1 | contig 26388 bp, 22 predicted proteins | sample 1853401 | NCBI WGS metagenome assembly PVMN01 (sample SAMN08533510, study PRJNA380276) | Human gut metagenome, whole genome shotgun sequencing project.
ATATCAATCTTTTTCTCATCAGATTAGATTATCCGAGTTTTCGGACAGTCTCCCCCACAGAAATATTCTCTGTTTCTGAACGATGGCTGCCCGCCAGCTCTGGGTTATCTTCCGCATCAAAATTATCTACAAAGTCCGAATTCACAACTTCTTTCAAATGATCCTGAATATCTGTCAGACATTCCAAAAGAACCGGATTAAACGCACCACATTCTCCATTCTGAAGCACCTCTGTAAGGATTTCCCGGTTCATCTCCGAATCGTCCACGATTAAAATCTGCTGCTTAACTTTTAATGCTTCAAGTGCAGTTCCATCCTCACCTTCCTCATTCGCAAAATCTTTCTCTGTAACGACTGTGTTCTTTCGGATACAACGACGAATTGCTTCCACTGTAGTAATAAGTGCCAGATCACCGGCATTGTGTCCATATGTATCATTATAGATTTTAAAATCATCCATATCAATCATGGCAACCCCGACAGATGCTGTCATCTTCTTGATTCGATCCTCGTAATAGCGGCGATTATATACACCGGTCAGCGCATCTTGATACAGCTTTTCATTATATCCGCTCAACTTATCCATTAAACGGTCACGATTCTCCAAATCAACCAGGAATTCCTCATCCATCTTCCTGAGCAGCTCCATAACGTATGGCTGTCCGTCAATCTCCACATAACGCGCTGTCACTTGATAAATATCTGAATCCAGGTATTCCAGCTTTGTCCGCACTGACTTCTCCTCGAATGCCCGGGCAGCAATACAATTCTTACATGGCTTTTCCTTCTTCCAGAAATCATAACAATGGCATAATTCCATGTCTCCGCCTGGATTGTCGTTCTCTTCCAGCCGGAACTCCCGCTTATCCAACAGTCTTACTACCGTAAAGACCTTTTTATACAATTCCATCTCCATCTGAGCCTGCTGCATTGTCATAATATAATCTGAAGACATGATTTTAATCCTCCTGCACGATTCAAAAATCCGCGCTTTATCGCTCTGTTAAACACATTTATTTTACCAAATATAAATAAAAACTACAAGTTGTTTAACCAGAAAGATTGTCAAAACTTTGTCCTACTTATTCAGCTACGTTTATACTGACAACTGCTAGTTTTATTGCAGCCATTCTGAATTTTATTTTTGTGGACGGCAAATGGGTGGCAAATTCACTGAATCGCACTGAACACAGTCGAGAAACCGCCTATTTACGCACTAATTCACACACAGTTTCACAGTGATCGCAGAACGGGAACATATCAACCGGCTGAATCTTTTCCACCTTATAATGATGCTTTGTCAAATATTTCAAATCTCTTGCCAACGTCTCCGGATTGCAGGAAATGTAGATGACTTTCTTCGGAGATAACTTTACAACAGAAGATAAGAATCTCTCATCACTTCCGGCTCTCGGCGGATCCATAAATACCACATCGGCTTTCTCACCTTTCGCTGCCATCTCAACCATAAATCTTCCGGCATCTCCCTGATAAAATGCAGCATTCGTAATCTTGTTCTCTTTTGCATTGATCCTGGCGTCTTTTACTGCATCTTTGTTTAGTTCCACGCCAATCACCTTACCGGCTTTCTTCGCAGCAATCAGCCCAATCGTTCCAATTCCGCAATACGCATCAATCACCGTCTCTTTTCCTGTCAGGCCGGCATGATCGATGGCAGTCTGATATAAAATCTCTGTCTGCACCGGATTGACCTGATAAAAGGACTTCGGTGAAATACGAAACATACAGCCACATAATCTGTCTTTAATAAACCCCGGACCGAAAATCGGCTTTTCCCGGTCTCCCAGAACCATGCTTGTCTGTCTGTCATTTACATTTAACACAACGGTCGTAATCTCCGGATGCTCTTTTCTAAGCGCTTTCACAAAATTATTTTTCGACGGAAAAATCGGTGAACCTGTGACAAGGACGACCATAATCTCTCCTGTAGAAAAGCCTCGACGGATCAGCACATGACGCAGAAGTCCATAACCTGTGTCCTCATCATATGTCCGGATTTTAAATGATTTCAACATTCCACGAATCGTCCGGATAATCGCCTGACTCTTCTCGTCTTCAATCAGACAATTCTCCACAGGCACTACTCTGTGTGTGCCTTCTTCGTAAATACCGGAAATAATATTTCCTTTCCGGTCACGGTCAAATACCGCATGCACTTTATTCCTGTAATAATATGGATTCTCCATTCCGATGATTGGACAGACCTTCCCGTATGCTCCAAAAAGACTCTGTTCTTTTTTCTGCTTTTTCTTAAGCTGCTCTTTATAAGGAATACCCTGAAACTGGCAGCCACCACATTTCTTCGATATATTACATTTCATAATTTTCAACTCACCTGTTACCGTTCATACACGATTCAGACGGCAACACTCCTCTTTCATCAAATTGCTTCTTCTATTATAAATTGTAGACATTTTCCCCGCAACCTTTTATAATCAAATCATGTTGTTATTTAAAGGAGAGATCAAATGAGTACTAATCAACACAATCGCGAATCTTTTGGCAGTCGCTGGGGCTTTATCCTCGCCTGCATCGGCTCCGCCGTCGGCATGGGAAATATCTGGATGTTTCCAACCAGAGTGTCCCTTTACGGAGGCGGCTCTTTCCTGATTCCTTATATATTTTTTGTTGCCCTCATCGGCTTCACTGGAGTCATTGCAGAAATGAGCTTTGGCCGTGCTACCAGATCTGGTCCGGTCGACGCATTTGGCTGCGCCTGCGAGGCAAACGGCAAACGAAAACTCGGAGAAGCCCTTGGCATGATTCCAGTTCTCGGTTCCCTTGCAATGGCAATCGGATACACCGTCGTTATGGGCTGGATTTTCAAATATGCAATCGGTACCCTGACCGGTTCGACTCTTGCCCCAGATAATGTAGAAGAATATGGAACTGCTTTTGGCAGTATGGCTTCTGCATTTGGAAATAATGGATGGCAGATTGGCGCTTTGATTATCTGCATGTTAATCCTCATGCTCGGTGTCGGAGGCGGAATCGAACGTGCCGGTAAAATCATGATGCCGCTTTTCTTCTGCCTGTTTGTTATTCTGGCAGTTTACGTTGCATCCCAGCCGGGAGCCATTAATGGATACCGCTACATTTTCCGGGTGGATCCGGAAATGCTGGCATCCCCGTCTACATGGATTTTTGCTCTTGGGCAGGCATTTTTCTCCCTGTCTGTTGCGGGAAATGGAACTCTGATTTATGGTTCCTACCTGTCAGATAAGGAAAATATACCCGCTTCTGCCGCAAAAGTAGCACTTTTTGACACCATCGCCGCAGTCCTTGCAGCCCTGGTCATCATTCCAGCTATGGCAACCACCGGAGCACAGTTAAATCAGGGAGGACCGGGACTATTATTCATCTTCCTGCCGAACCTGATTCGTTCCATGCCGGGAGGCCGGATCATTGCAATCATTTTCTTTGCAGCCGTATTCCTTGCAGGGATGACATCACTGATCAACTTATACGAAGCACCAATTGCAACGGTACAGGAAAAACTACATTTATCCCGCATACCTGCATGTGGCGTCATTGCAGTAATCGGAATCATCGTTTCACTTCTGATTCAAGGCATCGTCTCCACATGGATGGATATTCTTTCTATATATATTTGTCCACTGGGCGCGGGACTCGCCGGAATCATGTTCTTTTGGGTATGTAAGAAAAGTTACGTCGAAGAACAAGTCAATAAAGGCCGGGAACGGAAATTCACCAAATACTTCATTCCTGTCTGCAAATACATCTATGTACCAATCTGCTTTATCGTACTGATTCTTGGAATCGCACTTGGCGGGATTGGATAAGAACAAAGAATGTGCCTCGGCACATTCTTGCGCCTGCGGCGGTCGCTTGCGACACCTACCTTGTACGCCGCAGTGCGCATCCCTAGCGGAGCGTTTTTTATATGTTAAGAAAGAACTTTCCTAACATATAAAAAAGAATCTGGATATCCTCATTAAAGGATATCCCGATTCTTTTTTTACATATCAAATTCTATGATGCGCTTTCTGCTTTATCTCCAACTCGAAATCTTGCCATGCAGATCAAAGTCGCCACTGCCACAATCACTCCACCTGCAAATCCTATATCTTTCAGCGAAATCTTTGTATACACTGTTCCGCCAAACCAGGTTCCGCAGCCAATTCCCAGATTGAAAATTCCTGAGAAGATCGCCATAGCAACAGATGATGCAGCCGCAGAGACACAACCAATCAACTCTGCCTGAAAGCTTACCTGAAATGCCATAATCGCCAGTCCCCATCCAGCACATACCAAAATCACGGTATACATATTGACAGAAGCTGGATATAAGAGCAGCAGAGCTGCCACAACACCAATCATAACGGTCTGAACAAAAGCATACCGATGATCATCATAATATCTTGAGAACAAATAACTTCCTCCAAGCCCGGCTACTCCGAATAACATCAATGCCATAGTTACCCAGTTACTCGGAAGTCCTGCTACTTTCTGCAAAAACGGCTCGATATAACTGTAGCTTGTATAATATCCAGTCGCCACAAGAAATGTAATTACATAAATACTCATCAATCTTGCATTTTTGAAAAGCTCCGGAAGCTGTCCCACGGAAAATGATTCTGTTCCTTCCAGCTTCGGAAATACAAATGCCAGATAGCCAAGTACCAGAAATGAAACTATCGCCACACATAAAAATGTCATTCGCCAGCCGATCTGAAGTCCGATCATTCGGCCAAGCGGCATTCCAAGTACCATGGCAATTGACGTTCCGGTAATAATTGCACTAAGAGCCTTTGACTGATGCTCTTTCGCCACAACCCGAACTGCAACCGGTGATGCGATCGCCCAGAAAATAGAATGTGCACACGCCACACCAATACGTGACAATACAAGAAATGTAAAGCCACTTGAAATTACTGACAACACCTGACACACTGCAAACACACTTAACGTTCCAAGCAGCAATTTCTTCGGCTGTATCCTGCACACTAACAACATCAGCGGCAGCGACAATAACGTCACGGTCCAAGAATAGGCTGTAATCATCACGCCTGCCTGAGCCTCCGTCATATGAAACTCATTAGAAATATCTGTCAAAAGCCCAATCGGCATAAATTCCGAAGTATTTACCAAAAACGCTGAAATCGTCATACCGATCAACGGGAGCCACTCCCGTAAAGTCATCTTCGTCTTCATCTATATTATCCTTTCCAATTATGTTAAAAATCATTATTTGCCCGCGAACAATTATAGTATAAGGCGTTGCACAGTGTCAATAAAGTATATATCTAAAATAGTTGAACCTAAAATGAATTTCTAAATTCCATGCCCCTCTTTTTCTGGACTTTTCTTTTTTCACACCCCTTTTTACGTACAATACATCTAATTTGAGATTATAGTGACAGATTACTATACAAAAACATAATACCAAAAACATATTATTGGCATAAAAACAATTGTATAAATATATCAATCATGTTAAAATAAGTAAAATATATTATTATAAATAATGGAAGGAATGATATATGAAACGCGAAAAACAAACAACTAGCTTAAATAAACTTATTATTAAAGTGAAAGAAGGCGAAAGGATACAAAAAAATATTGGAAGAATATTTCGAAAATATAACATTATAGAATATAAAGAACCAGGCGAAACTTTGACAATTAATGATTTTTACAAAGGCTATGGCAATGGCTGTTTTTATTTATCCAATATAGACTTGGAAAGTGATATACAACCGAAAGAATTAACAATTACATTTATTAGCAATTCTTATCCGGATAAAATGATTCGGCATTTGAAAAATTTCCGAAAACTTGAGGTCGAATTGATGGAACCAGGAATATATTATGTTACAGGAGATGTTATTATATTTCAGATAATCGTAATAAATGAACTGGATTCGCAAGAAAATAAGGCACTGTATGCATACGGTGAATATTAAGTTACTTTTTAATCATATCCAAGATAATATAAACAATAAGAAAGCTTACATTCATGAATACTTCATCATTTATACACTTTCTATTAAAACACTTCAAAATTGAATATACAAAACATGAGCGTTCTGGGATTTATGGTTTTATCCAAGTTTTAATGGCATATAACTCCAACAAAATTGAAGGAAGCACCCTGACCGAGGAACAGACCGCCTCTCTCTTTGATACCGGAGTCCTCCCAAAATCTGAAGACTATTACCGTGCAAAAGATGTAGAAGAAATGAATGGTCATTTCCTAATGTTCAATAAAATGCTTGATACTCTGGATCTCGAACTCACAGAAGAACTAATTAAAGCTTTTCACTATGAGCTAAAAAGCGGGGTATTCGAAGATTGCGCAAATGGCTACGCAATCGGCGATTATAAAAAACGTCCTAACATGATTGGTATGTATAAAACAACACTTCCAAGCCAGGTATCCGATGAAATGTCACAATTATTAGCCTGGTACAATAATCAGGATATTTCACTAGAAATACTTGCCGAATTTCATGCCCGCTATGAAAGTATTCACCCATTTCAGGACGGAAATGGACGAACCGGGCGTATGATTCTCTTCCGCGAATGCCTGTATCACGGCATTGCTCCATTTATCATCGAAGACGCTAATCGCCCAGAATATCTCGATGCCCTGAAATCATACCGTCAAGGAAAAGACGTGACAGCATTGACTTCATTATTTCAAAAAGAACAGGAATACTACTGGAATCGTTGTCAGTACTTTCTGGCAGAATAAATGTATATGTGAAAGAGGTCCATTGGGACCTCTTAAAAATTTTTAATATAATATCACCCTGTCGATTGGCAACCTAACTAGCCCCTAAGAAGCGTCCTCGCCCCCAGCTCGGTGTTTTCTATCTGCGGTTGAAAATTAAACACTTACTTCTAAACATAAACTTTTAATTCTCGCTCTTCCACCATTTTTCTAAATCTTCACGGTCACTTATTATTTCCACATCATCTTTTTTCTGCACTGCCACCGCTCGTATATAAGAAGGTATCATGGCATATTCACTGCATACATGCCCTTTTTCAAATTTGTATAATTCTTCCAAAATTCTTTTGCCACAATCTTTCATTGAAAAAACTTTATCTGGATAATATAGTACATTTAACATTGTCTTATAGCCAACAGGTAACTTATCCATATCCAATTCCTCGCCATTAATCCCGTATTTAAATTTATTTTGAATAAAAAATATATCGTCAATATGTCTAAGAGTCTCCCATGCCCGACCATCTACTCTTTCTATTGTATTTTGGTCAAAATACAGATTATTAAGCTCTATGTACGCCATATTCTGAGGTATATCCTGTTTATCCTTAAAAATTGTAATCATAGATCCTGCTTTATGTACTCTTTTCGCTTCTTCTATAACTGCCCTGTCAAATACATTGATATAGTGTTCTGGTCTCTCATTTTCCCCATACCATACCTCGTATCTTAAATCCTCAAAATATTTTCTATCTAATGGGCCTCCTATAGTTTCTCTTTCTGCAATTTCAGGTACAATTCCATGAATCTTATACGCTTTATACTCTTCTATCATTTGTAAACATCTGTTTACCATTTCTATTGATAATGATTCAGCATTTGCAATTTCTTCTATACTTTTCCTTTCCTTTATCAATTCATCAATAGACTCTGCATGCGCCATTGCAATAAATGCATCATCTTTATATCCAAGTGTATCTCTCAAAACCCGAAGAGTTTCTTCCCCGTACTCATCTAATATAAAATGAAAGTCAAGACGTGCAGATAAATCGTCTGGAATAGGGTCTTTCTTAGCTTGATAAGCGGCAATTGCCAATCTGATCTCTGCTCCAATATAATCTAAAATATACATAATAAACATTCTCCTTTTCTCTTGTTCTGAATTTATAATTTTATTATATTTTTTCAGAACGGCAGGTTCTGTCTATCTGAATATTTTGATTAAGTTTTTATTATCCTTGAAGCATCTTCCCAAGCATCAGAAATCAATTAAAATATAATAACATTCTTCCCTGAGTCTAATGCATCAATAATTAATTTAGGAACTTTTAAAGCATTTATATTTTTCTTCACTTCTGCTGCTTGTTCTCCAGCTAATACAACTCCTGAACCAAGAGATTTTCTTAACTGTGGAGATGTTTTTAAAACAGACAGCAATACATCTTCTTCTTCATCTGTCATTTCTCCCAAAAGTGCATTAGCACAACTTTCAGTCACTCTAGTTTCAACAAATGATTCTATGATTTCCAATGCATTCTTCACTGTTTGTGGAATATTTTTTATTGTTCTTGACCATTGCAACTTGACACATTCTGAATTCAACTTCATAAGCTGTGCCAATTGTATTGCTGTAGCTTCATCCTCTATACCATATATTTTCATGCGTTTGCAACCTCCTTTATTGCTTTTTCGACATCACTGACACTTACATCTGTTATAACTAATGTTGCGCCATATTTTTCACATACACTGTCAGCCAAACCTGACTCCGTATCCTTAATATCAGATGTAGTCAATAATATTTTTGTACCTTCCTGTCCCGATAGCTGATTTGGAATATGATTATTTAACTGATTTGTCATATATGCTGTTCCACCACATTTACATTCCACAGATATGGTTTCTCCAGGCTGTATTGTCACTCCAAATACCGTAATTGGCTTATCTGTGTTATTCTTTGCAATTACATCCGGACGAGTTCCACCACTCTCACCCTCTACAACTCTTTGTTGCGGTTCGACATCAAGTCCCGCTTCAGTAAGTGCATCCTTAACAGCTATTTCCAACAACTGTCCTTTCAAAATACTAAGTTTTGCCTGAGCACTTCTGATTTCTGCCGGGGAAGCATCTGGGTCATCCAGTGTTTCTAATGCTTTCAACTCATTTTTCCAAAGTTCAGCTTTTTCTGGATGATTCTCAATCAACTGTTTGATTCCTTCCGGTGTTCCAATGTACCAAGCGATTTTTTCAAGAACAGTATCTCTCTTTTCTATATTGGATTCATTTGAATCATCACTTTTTGTCTCTTCCACGCTTGGCAATTCGCTCAATAAATCATCTGCAAAAAGATTGTTAAATATCTCTTTAATATCAGCCGAATCCACCTTTCCCTCTTGCTCATTTTCTGATATGTCTGTTGGTTCAAATGATATTTCCGTTGTTTCAAATGATACATCTTCATTTTTCCCCTCACCAATATTTTCATCATCCGCGAAAAGAAGATCATTCATTTTGGTTTCAAGATTATCAAGGTCTTTATAATCTTTCTCAGGGAAAGAAGATTTTAACTCAGCATTCTCTATATTGCTTGTTTCTATGTTATTTGTACTTCCTCCTTCAATCATTACATATGTCTCCTTTCTGCATCAAGAAATATCATGAGGTTTTTCATTAATTCTGTATACTCGTTCTTTCCCTCAATTCTACTCTTTTCATCTGCAAGGATTGCCAGAATTTTTTCTCTTTCATCTGCATCAAATAATTCCAAACGTGGTATAAGTTCTTCCTGCATTGCATTACACCACTCTTTGATTTCATTTCTGTAGCAAATGTTTTTTTCTAAGATAGTATCCGGTTCAAAAATTTCATATATAATATTTTTTCTAAGATTACGATATTTCTCAACACTCTTCTCATTTAATAACTTTTTAATTTTTATTTTCAATCCAGAAGCCAAACGTGTCTTTAACAAATCTTTTTCACTTAACTCACATTTTTCAACATCAATACGACCTACTGGCAAAAGAACCATTTTTATAATTTCTCTTTTTACTTCCTGGTTATCAATTAATTCTTCATGCTCATTAGAACCCTTCTTGTTTTTCTTATTATCCCATTCATCTACATGACACAATACAGGTTCAATCCAATTATTTTGATAAACTGCACACACTCCGGTTTTTAATTTTGCCAATTCTATAATTTGATCATCATTTAAATTAGCAGCTTTTCCAACCAGTTCTCTGTCAGTAGCATCTGGCAATCTGAGAATAATTTTTGTATTTGTATTACGTATTACAGACATATCCATTAATCCTGGTGACTGATCTACAATAATAAATCCTTCGCCGTATGTTCTCATCTCTGCAATGGCATTCGCCAGCATTTCAACAGACTTACCAGCAAGATTAGAAGATTCAGCACTCTGCTCTGTGCTTGTCCTCTTTAAAATGTTATGAGCCTCTTCCAAGACTGTTATATGACGCAGTTCTTTATTGCTTCCTTTTGCTGAAGCCATCCTATATTCCTGTAACTTAATGATAAGCAGTCCCATCAATAACGATTTTGTTTCATTAGATCCTACTCTGCTTAAATCGATAATCACATCTTTATCGAATATATCTTTATCAGACAGCTCATTATCCGTCAAAATCTGACCGTTAATACCATTGGTTAAAGAACTGATTCGCATTGACAATGCACCAACATAATCGCCTTTACTATCAGCCGAATATTTCGATTCACTAATTACTAAGTTTACTTGATTTAGTACATCTATAAAATTCGGATATACAGCTCTTCCATTTATCTGATTTTCACAAGTAGACATTGTCAAATTCCATCCTACACTCTCATATGCACGCTCAATTGCCTCTTTCAGTACTGCTGGCATAGCTGCATACATCGGCCAACATACATTAAAAATTTCAATCAGTCGATCAATGTGTTCAAGAATATGTATTTCATCTGGAAAACTAAATGGATTAATCCTCAACAATCTACTTCTTTTCGGATTCGTTCCATATACACTTACTTCCTTTCTTCCACCAAAAATATCTTTATATTCACCTTTTGCTGGTTCAATAACCATAAAATGTGTTTTTTCTTCTTCCGGACACAGTTCAAAACACATACTGTTGATTAATTGATAAATAGCATTGGATTTTCCCGAACCAGTAGAACCAGTCACAAATGCATGCGATGTAAAACTATTTTTGTCCAAAAGTACTCTGCTTCCTTCATCATCATACATATGATGTATAGAACCAAAATCAATCTTTTTTCCTCGTGGTTCTCTTTGTGTACATAAAACATTCCTTCCAAAACTTGCACATTCAATCACCGGAATACCTGATACCGATTTTTTAGGAAGTCCCATATAGATTGCAAGTTCTTTTCCACTTACAAGAGTTGACACTGTTGCGCTACTCTTTTCACCCTTAACATCTGCAATGTCAAAAATCGGATGATTAAAAGTACTTAAATACGGAATTAAAGGCTTCGCTTCTTCTTTATCCCAAATGCTGATATGAGATACTTCTACAGATGAATGCTCACCCTGAATAAGTGACTTATATGTACTGGCAACAGATAAACACGTAGTATAATCATCGGAAAGAAAATATACACCACAATCATACATACCACAATCTTCGCATTCTTCGATTCTCTCAATTTGTAAATCAATTCTATCAAGAATAGATTTTATAGTTCTATTCTCATAGGATAACTGGAGGCCTTCCCCGTTGGTAGAACTAAGCGCATTCGCTATTGAATTCTGCCCACTAAGTGATACTGAAGTTCCATTTGTCTCTGTGGTTCCTTCTGCATTACTTTTATCTTCATGATGCCCATGCATATAGTGATAATCTGCAGACACACTTGCACCTACAGTTACTGCTGAGCCTGCCGATACTCCAAATCCCTGTGCACCAGCATGTACGCCAGTATTTTTTGATATACTTCCATTTACTCCAACAGAACCTCCTACTGTATGAGAACTATTAGTTCCTTTCGTAACTGTATGTGTTGTTGTTTTTGATGTACTTCTATTGACAGTCGATGTCACACCTTTCATAATGCTTTCAGTCATTGTCTTACCATTCGTATCATTAATTGTATACTCTGATTTTTCAAATGGTTTCAAAGCAGAATAAATCTCTTCATAGCCAGCTCTGATAGTTTCTCGTGTTACAGCAGATACCGGGTCCGCAATAATCATCACTGCACAATTTTTTCCTTTCAAAGAATCTGCCAGTTTTTCTAATCCCTGAACATATTGCTTATTTTCAGTATCATCCTCATCTTTTAATGACGCAATTCCAGTCACAGCAGATACACAGACATTCTTTTCAAATATACTCTGAACAATCTGCATTCTCTCGCTAGCATCTGAAATTTCTTTCAATTTACTTCCCGGGAAATTGGCTTCCATATTGCTAATCAATGCCGAAATCTGTTTTTCCGGCACAAATGGATCATTTGTCGTTTTACATACCGTTCCCAAGTACACATCTATCCCTATGCCATCACTCTTCAACAACATGACAATTGTTGCATTCTCATATAATGCCGTTGCATTATATGTTGTTGCAAGTTTATCTAATATATTTTCATCCTTATCAAAAACAACTCTTGTCAATTTTGAAAGCATGATGTTAGTTCCGACAACGCAAACTGGAATATCCGGCTTTTTTTCTGGTTCTGAAAAAGTAACATCATACGAAGGAATAAATACAGGTCTTTTTTCAATTTCAGATATGTATTTTCTCATAACTACTTTGTCCACTTTTTCCAAGGCAATATCCAACTCTTCCCTCTCACGGACATCTATATCTTTTTTTGCCATCTAAAACACTCCTTAAGATCTATGAAAGATAAAATAACAAATTACAATGATAATTCCTACTACAGCCAGAGCTATCCAAAAAAATGGGCTCTCAAACCATTTTTTGTCAGACAACCGTACTTTTTCTTCACCGTTACCGGTTGCTATAACGGTTTCCTCTTTTTTTATCTGCTTTTTTTCTTCAGCATTTTTCTTTTTTGTCTTTCCCAAAGTCGGTTTATTTTTATAAACAGAACAGCCAATTTTTCTTATAATGTCCAGCCTTTCTTTCGGTGCAAAATTATATCGAAGCCACAATAACTGCATCTGGAAATATTTTTCATCCCAGTCCCCTTGTTTTTCATATTCATTTTCTTGTTTTTCATACTTTTCTTCCAGATAAAGCGGTTCCCCATTTAATTTTTCACTTGTTTTTCTAATATAATTACAAGCTTCTTCATACTCTGTTGTTGCAAATGTTGGATCAGAACCTATAATTCCTACCAATAACGCTCTTAAAGCACCTACATCCTTGCTGAGTATTGCTTTTTTATATGTCTCATTTGGATTAAAATACATAATCTACCTCCTTAAATCTGAGTATATGAAATTTTAGAAATCAGTTTGTCTAAATATGTTCTTTTGTCCTCTAATTTTTTCACTTCTGCTGCATAATCTTTCTCATCTGCAGCAATTTTAGAAGCCTCCTGCTTCATCTTAGAAATATCTTCATTTTTCTCCTTAATCATAGCTACAACTTTATCTACACGCTCTTTCGTATCCTCTTTTAATGCATTAATATCATTTTTATAAGCGAAACGTAATTCTTTAACATAATTATCAACTGCTACTTCTATTGGGTCAATATTGTCCGATACGTATTTAGCAATATCAATATACGTCTTTTTGACCGTTTCCGGTTCTTTTCTTGTCTGCCATGCCCAACCAATTGATTTAATAAAAAATTCAACTCCACAGTCCCATTCAATATGCCATTTTTTATTATTACTCACTTCCCGCGTTTCATAAATGGGTTCTTTAAATTCATCTTTATTTACAAGTGCTTGATATTCAACGGTATCTTTGAGTGAAAAATTACCAATATCCATAATTCCCATATTATCTAACTCGCTTATATATTGCACAAATTCTGAGTATAACTCTTCTGTTGCTTTTCTCTTTTCCGCTTTCACTGAAGTTACAGTATCTCTAATCTGCCCAGTTAATTTACTCATTTTAGATTGTATATTTTGTATAATTTCATTTCCTTTTTCTTTTTCAACTTCTTTTTTCCCTAAAATTAGCGGTGCAATATTGTTTTTAACTCCATAATATTGGGATTGAATTTCATCAATTTGTGGAATTGTATCTTTTATTTTATCAATCTTGTCTTTGACAAGAGACATTTTTTCATTGATGTATTTTAATTGAACTCTTTTTTGTTCTGCTTCCAGTTTTTCTAACTCTACCCTTTTTCTTTCCAAAACTGCATCGCTGTAATACTTTTTTGCCTGTTCAAGCGCCTCCACTTCAACCTTATTAAGCGAATCAAGTTCAACAATAATATCCTTAAAACAATTCAATAACTGACGAACTTTTATCGGATAAGCATAGCTTTTTATATACTCCTGAATAGCACTGGACAATGCTGGAACTCCTGAATGAATCTTTATTCTCTCTGAAATATCAATGTCACCGGAAAGTAATTTTTTGTAATTGTACTTTACTGATTCCGAAACAGAACTTTGCTCTTCCAGGCAATAGTTATGATAATCTGCATATCCGTCTTTAATCTCAGCAAAATACGCATTAAAGTCATTACTCAATTCTGAAAGAGTATAATAATAAATTTTGCTGCAAAATTGTTCATAGTAATTATACAACTCTGCTTTTTTTGTCCCACTTTCCTTCAGTCCCGGTCTTGTAGTATATCCATTTACAACTGCAAGTGCTGGTCCTGACGAAATTGGAAATACTCGCGGATTAACGATATTTCGCCTTCTCTGTGAATTAGGGACCTTTGTGAGGTTAGCGATATAATTCTTCACATAATTTTGCAAACTTTCTCCTTCATTAGAATATGTCAATGAATCACACATATTCATGACAAATAAAAATCTGTCATTAAATGCACCTTCATCTTTTTCTGCTGACTCCTCAATAATATCCAAAAGTTCCACAATATTATCATCTTCCAGCTTATCATCTGAAACAAAAACAACCATCTCTTTTTGTTTCGATTTCAGCACTTCCTTTGTAAGTTCAAGATGTGATTTTTGATGCAGTCGTCTGGCCTCTTCTTCCGTCTTATTCGTATCATTTCCAGCAGCACTATCTGTACCTGGCGTATCAATAAGTACTAATTTAAAGTCGTTTTCAATATTTTCAGGATACAAATTCGATAAATCTGTTTTCACTTCTATTGTTTCAACATCTTCTTCTGCAACCTTGATACTGTCTTGAACTTCCACTTCATTATTACATATAATTTCTCTCTTTTTATTTCCTTTTATATAATTAACCTTTGCAAAACATTTTAATTTCTTCGGATCTGTATGAATAATCTTACATATTTTAGCCGTACATGTTCCAGAAGCGGTCGGAAGTATATTTTTCCCAATCAACGCATTTATTGTAGATGATTTTCCACTACTATAAGTTCCAGTAAATACAATTCTAAATTCTTCGTCTTTAATTTCATTATATGTTGTTTTTAAACGACTGTATTTTTCAATTAAAGCAGAAGATTTCGATTCTTTAACAATCGCTTCAAACTTCTTGGTCAGCATTAAATCAACTACATCTGCGATGTTCTGTTTCATCTGGGTATCTGATATAATTTCATTTTTCAATTCACAGTAAGTAATCTTTGCTCCAAGCCCGCGATTTTCATTCTGAGCATTCAAAGATTCTTTCAAACTTTCATAATCAACTTTTCTACCAGAAAATTCGATGGTAATATTCTTATCTCCCATCATACATATAGTTTCCAACAATCCATTCCAGCCATCTCTTTCAATCGGATCAATCCATGCCTGAATTGGCATATGAATCTCTGGATCCAAGAAACGCTTCAAATTAGCATCACAATGCTTATTCTTCTGAACCTCCCTTCCATCAACTTTAATTACCGTATTCATCTCATACGGATCATATCCTATGTATACTTTTCTCATCAGTCTTCCTCACTTTTACATCATATTGTAATCTCTATCTGCACATTCTTTAAAACAATTTCTTGCTTCCTGTATTTTCTTCATATCATTTTGTAACTTTTGAATTTCATCATATCGTTTACATTCACTACAATATTCTTCTTTTAATTCCATTTGTACAAAAAAACACTCCTTATGTAAAGGTTTCTTATCTTCATGTATTTTATCCCATTTGGAGCATTCTTCTTTTTTTATTTTCTCCTCTTTATTCTTTAACTCATTCTTTATATTTTCCAAAAATCTTTGTGAATTTTTACATTCCGATATTATATCGTATCGCCCCGACTCTTTTTCATTTGCAAATTCTCTATCCACTTGACCTTGTAAATCATATTTTTTCACTACTTCTCTTGCTTCTGTTATTTTCATTTAAATAATCCTTTCCTTTTCAATCAAGTATGACTACACTTCAATTTCAAACCATTCTTTCAAATTCTTAATTGCAATTTCATCTCCTTGTTTTGCGGCTTTCATTGCCCATTCTTTTGCTTTTTCTAAATCCTGTTCACAACCTCTTCCAACTTTATAGCAGGTAGCTAAATTGGATTGCGCTACCGCTAATCCCAATTTCGCGGCCCTTTTATAATATTCCATTGCCATAGTTTCATTTTTTTCAGTTCCCTTTCCGTACTCATAAAATATACCGACTCTATTTATTGACTCCGCGTATCCCATATTTGCACTAATCGTATAGTATTCAAAAGCTTTATAATAATCTCCTTTTACCTTATCTCCATTTTCATAAATAACAGCTAAATTCCATGCACCCCAATTACAACCTCTTTTTATACTTTTTTCATAATACTCTATTGCTTTATTTATATTTGAATCTACTCCATGTCCCTCTTGATAACACCAACCAACATTTGCAAGTGCATCTTTATTTCCTAATTCTGCTGCTCTCATATACCATTTAAATGCTTCTACTTCATTCTCTTCAACTCCTCTTCCATATTCATACATATTTCCTAACTTTTCCATACTACGAGCTAATCCATGTTCGGCAGATTCTTTTAATAACTCAAATTTTTCTTCTCCTTCTACAATATCTGCCAATTCATTTTGAACAAATATATCTCCCGCTTGCGCCATTTCTCGTATCTTATCTATTATAGACTGTTGAATATTCTTTTTTTCTTCTCCTTCATACATATATGAAGTGTTTAAAATACACAACGGATCTCCCAATTCTGCACCTTTTTGATGCCACTGAAATCCCCCTTCTTTATCATAATCCAATCCAAAATAATATCCATATCCCCATCTCAGATATTCACCCATAAAATACATTGCTCTTGGGACTCCCTCTTCTGCAAGTTGTTTGAATATGTGATATGCCGTTTCAAATTCACCTTTAATGAAGAATTTTTCTGCTTCTGCTGTTCGTTCTTCGTCTGTTTTTTCCGGAATATATTCCAACTGCTCGATGTTGTACAATAACTCTACAATCATGTCATACAGTTTTAATTTTCCATCTTTGTTTACCAGTAAATTATTTTCCAGATATTCACCAAATAATTTATTAATAATAGCCTCCCGATTCATTCCTGCCTGACTTCCATCCAGGCAATCTTTCACACAATCAACGATATATTTTTCTTCGTTATCGAACTTCTCCAGTTTCCGTACACCTGATGCTACAACTACACTCCATGGTTCTACATATTCACTTTCACATTTTCCATGGAATATTTTATTTGAAATTCGTTCATCTTCTTCAATGCTTGTTGCTAATTCCTGATAGGATACAAGTTCATTGATATTTAATTCAATTGTTGTCATTGCACTCTTTAAAAGTAACAAATCTGACGTAGTATAATTTCCCTGTGTGATTTCATAAAAATCATTTACAATACACGCTATTTTTTCAATATCTGTCAGTTCTGTATACTCCGTTCCGTCCCACATCTGATATTCAATTGAATTTTGCCAATTCAATAAATTTACATTTCTTTCCAAACGTGCTACCCGGTTTTCTAACTGCACAATGTCACTTTTTGTCTGTTTAAAAAAAGTCACAAGTGTTCCGTATATTTTATTAATTTCTGTTTCAACTTCTACCATGGAGTTATTCAGTTTATTGTTCATAGCAGTAATTAGTTCAAAACTCATTAAATTCTGTTCAGCTAATTTCTGCAACGATTGTTGTGAAGCATATTGAGCTGCTGCCTGATTTCTACTAATTTCTGTCTGTAAAGCTCTATTCTTGCCTGTGATGCCACCCCAAAATCTTTTAAATATTCCCTGTGATGCTAACTCATTTGAATAATTTTCACTACTCGTCAACGCTGCTACACTTTCAAATACCAGTTTGTTTATCTCATAGCGATTATTCTTATGTCTTTCAATAATTTTGTCAATTTCAGAATCAATCTCGTTTCTTACATTTTCTGGTAACTGCTCTTGATTTACTACTTGTAATCCTGTACTCATCTTTACTTCTCCTCCATTATTTTATTTAATTCATCCTTTAATGCCGCTCTTTTTGTCTGAATTTCATTCATCTTATATTCGGTTTCTTCATTACCTCTTTTTATCGCGCGCATTGTCCGTTCTGCTCTCATTTGCGTCTTGTTCATTCGCACAACAGGCTGCATAATCATATTTATCTGGTCATCTTTTACATTCATATTCTGAAGTAAATTCTCTTTTATTTCTACTACACTTGGAACATTAGCACTTTTATCAAAGATTCCTTCCCCATCTACTGCATCTTCTATAAGCATTCTCATTCCTAAAAAAATATCTTCTGAATCAAATTCTTTAATGTATTCTCGTTTCTCCAACACTGGGTTCACACATTTCATAATTATTGATTGTACATACAGTTCTCGATTACTACTTGCGAAAATATTTTTCAATTCCTTTTTATCTAATCGCTTTTTCAATGTTTCCAGGCATAAATAAACTTCATTTTCAATCAGCAGATACCGTTCACATATTGTGGCAAATTCCTGTTCCACAACACGCATCATGACAACTGCATCATCTTCAATTACACTGTCTAATGCACTATGAGTTACAGTCCCTGCTGTAGTACCACCAGCTATACTTCCTGTAAATCCGCCAATTTTTGTTCCTATCTCGGCTCCCTTCACAGCCCCGGCCGGTCCTGCAATAGTACCACCAATCCAGCCGCCTACAGCAGCTCCTCCTGCGCTTCCAAGTCCCCAGCCAGCACCGCCGCCAGCTATTGTTGCCCCCGTTGTTGTCACATTCTTTACAAATTGAGCTCCTGATATCCGATTCCTAAAAAGATCAATGATGTCTCCCGCAGACAATATAACCAAAGACACCGTACTCGCAATAATATTTCCAGCAAGTAATTTTGATACGTTATTCATGGCTTCTGCACCATATATATCCGTTCCACCTTTTAGCGCTTTTGCCAAATATTTTGTTGCTTTTGTTCCCATCTTAGAAACCAAAATATCTGTCCCGCTCCTCACAGTTGCAACGACTGATGTTCTTGCAATCTGTGAGGTCAGCACAGTTGTTAAAAATGATACTCCTCCAACTTTTAATCCACTTAATGCCGCATTTTCCAATGCTCCTTCAAAATCTTCTCCATTCCAGATAGATGTTGCAAATGTAATCAATGCCGTAATTCCTAATGCATCTTTTGCCACAATCATTCCATTTGCTGCATCAAATGTCAAAGACTCAATTGTTCCTGCCTGCGCGATTTGTTTTACTTGAGCGTATGTATAATGTCCCTTTTTTACTAAGTTCGTAGCTTCGTCAGGATTTATAACTCCTTCTATTTCATTATTGGCAATTCTGCGTCTCATTGCCTTTACTGCATCTTCATACATGTCTGCCGGGACTTCTATTTTCATGGGTTCACCATTGCTTGAATAATAACGGTATTGCCCATTTTCAAAACATTCCTGTATACAAGCTACACCACTTCTACAATACTTGGATTGTATTTCTACTCCATTAACAAGACGATCCGCACCATTTTTTGCATTATTATCACCTAATATTTTTACATCTTCGCCATGATACAAATCCCTTACATGTTCTGCTCTCTCAGCCGCAAATCCATGTCCTTGTCTTTCATGAAATTTATTAGTCTCATAAGTTGTTGTTCCAACTCCAACATTCCCATATACAATTCCTGTCGCTTCTACAGAGTTTTCTTCATTTTTTCTATTTTCATCCATGGAGTATCGCCTCCCCAGTTTTTACTTTATATCACTTCCACTATATCTCCCTGGCTCCTCAGCCACATGTCAATTCCTTTTCCAAACACCTCCGCGCTTATTGTATATATTCCATCGTCTTCTCCTACAATTTCTGCTGTAGGCAGACGATCTAATATCGAATCCACATCATTTCCGGAATACTTGAACTTCACTTTTTGAAGTTTTCCACCGTACATGAACTGTACTCGTTTTCGAAATTCTCCTTCTTCAAAACGGCTTCCATATGGTATATGAAATCTTTCGTCCAGTACCTTAAGTTTCCTGATTCGGTCCATTCGATAAATGGTCGGAAATGCATCATTTATCACATCGAAGTCTTTTCTTACTTCTTCGTCATCGATAAATGCTGTCAGGTAAAAGTAATATTCCGAGAACATAATGGCTGCCGGTTTCACTTTTCTAGTTACTATAGATTTATCCTTGATTCTGAAATACTGTATCTCTATATATCTGCTCTCTCGGATTGCCTGTCCGATATCCCACATTGTATCGATGAACTGCGTCCGATGTCTTGGCTCAACGTAATGAAACTCTTCGTTACTGATCAGGTCTGTGACCATCTTCTGATTCTCTTTCGGCACACAACAGGCTACCAGTTTATCTAACATATCTGTCATTTCTTTTTTTGTAAATGCCCTGCTGTCCAGAAGAATCTTACAGACTGCCAGAACCTCGCTGTTCGTCAGTTTCATTTTGTAAATCTGCTCCAGCCGATATCCTTTTTTAACACGATCATAAACTACTGAATTGATGCAGCCAGTCCTTTCTGCCTCTGTTTCCATATAACTTCGAATATCTTCAATATCTCTCTGGATCGTCCGTTCGTTCACACCATATTCCTGTGCTTCTTTCAGCTTATTGACGATATTTCCACTGAGTAGTTTCGTATATATTCCTAAAATTCTCTCTATCTTTCCATTTTTATAATCGTCTATCATACTCTTCTCTCCCGTTCTGGTTCTTATATTGTCATTATATGTTTTCAGAACGTCAGATTCTGTCTATCTGAATATTTTTTTGACTATATCTGTCTTTATTTTGTGTTTTTCTCCATAGAAAAACGCACTACCCCAAGGTAGTGCGTCCTGCATTCTTTCTTCTGTTATTTTTATTGCTTTCCTGATAACATTTCCCCAAAAACCGTCTCATTTTCTGCAACCTCTTTAGTAACAATTCATGAGATAATTATACTTTTTCCGACAATTCAAGTCAATATATTGTCCTGTTCTTTAATTATTTCTATAATTATTTTTTTTGGTCATTTTTTCTATATATTATCAGAATTCAATTATCTGAATTATTTTTGATTGATTAATTCTAAAATAATTTTTTTATTGTTTTTGGGAACACAGCTGGAAATCAAATTTTCGACCATTTTCGACATTTCCTGACTATCTATCTCCTGACTTTTTAGAAGTATTTTGCATATTTCCACAATTTCTTCGTCTGTAAGACTTCTCTTCTGTACTTTTTCCAAACGGTATCCTTTATTCAGGCGGTCATATATGACATTATTGATGCAACCACTGTTGACTGCTTCTAATTCCAGATAATTTCGGATATCATCAACATCTCTTTGTATGCTTCGTTCATTTACTCCATATTCATTGGCTTCAGCTGCTTTATTTACAATGTACCCGTTCAGTAGTTTTGTATAAATTCCAAGTACACGCTCGATTTTGCCATTCTTGTATTCTTCCATATTGCTCCTCCGTATCGGCTCATTTCTTATGCCATTATACGTTTTGCAAATGTCAGAAACTGTCTCTCTGCAAAAGTTTTTCTATAAAATTGCTATTTTCTTCCACCTTAATCAATCAAATCGTTCTGAAATCTGGACAAATGTTCATATGGCAGAATGAGGCGCCCACGATACAGTCCGCAGCCGTCGTTAATCAGGCTGTTATTCATTGCTGCGAACATATTAACATCAAGGTCTTTTAAATCTAAATTAAAAAGTTTCATTCCGCGCTCGTATGCCTCATCGAAGTAAATGCATTCCCCTTTTGGAACTGCATCTCTTCTTGCTCGTTCATGCTCCTGACGCTTCTCATACCCCAAGTGATTCGCCGGTCCGATTTCCGCGATGTCGTCCATTTTCTTTGTTCGAAGCTGCACTTCCATATAGCTTCTGGACGTATTATCATAAAATGTGATATGTAAAGACTGATAACCGTACATGGTCGGGTTGGATATGAAATCTCTGTAATATGGCTTTACTTCGCCGTCCAGCAAGTCTGATTTACTCTCCCGGACTCCTTTTGCCGGCTCGGCTGTAAAGCCGCGTTCTTCCAGAAATCCCGGCAGCGCATTGGCTATCTGATAAAGATATTTCATCTCTTCCTCTTCGAGATTCTGTCCCGGCTTCAGATGACATTTCGGCAATGCAATTACAATCCGATATGCGATAATATCCCGAAAACAGCTCAGTTTTTCTTTTAAATCTGCCACAGCCGGATATGTTCCATGTTCCTCATAATAATTATAAATGTATTCTACAATGTAGCCGTTGAATTTTTCTTCTGTACGTATCAAAGATTTGATTCTTCCACGAAATGTAAAGGCGAGAAATGGAAATTCTTTTGCCATGTACTTGTAAAATTCCCGGATTTTCTGTGACTGGGAAGTCAGGAAATCATTGTGCTCCAGCATTTCCTGTACTTGAAGGAGACAATTGCTATGCACAAGGTCGATTTCATTATGTGTCCGCTTTGCTTCTTTTCTCAAATCTGTCATATAATTTTGTATAATTTTAAAGATCGTATCCCCGGAATATAAATAATCGTTTAATGTAACCATCTGTCAGTCTCCTTTACTCGTCTGGATTCAATGGATAAATGCTGTATCTACTGCATCTCTCATCATCAACCGAATCTCTTCATCGGTAATTCTATAATGCTCCTGAATAAATTGCAATTCTTTTGTCATGGTTGTGTTGCTGACGGTCCGGTTATCTGTGTTGATCGTCACCTTGATCCCGTTGTCCAGGAACTCCCGAAGCGGATATTGACTTTCGCTTTCTACAGCTTTCGTCTGAAGATTGCTGATCGGGCACATCTCGACACCGATTCCTTTTTCCCGGATCATTTTCTGGACTTCTGAATTACCTCGCATGGCGATTCCATGTCCAATTCGAAGTGATCCTGCCTCTACGGAATCCAGAATGTTCTGCACGTTTCCACACTCCCCGGCATGAATGGTAAATGGCATTCCAAGCTTTTTTGCTTGTCCAAATAACTCCATGAATTCTGACATCGGATAGATGGCCTCAGCTCCTGCAAGGTCTGCCGCGCACACACCATTTCCAAGGTATTCTCTTGCTGTCCGGATCATACGGAGATTCTCCTCATAGCTGTGATGGCGCATGGCACAGGTAATAATGCCATAATCCACACCGAACTCATTTTTTCCACGATTCATCCCCCGAATGACTGCCTCTATCACCTGACCGCAGCTTAAGTTTTCATTTTCTGATAAAAGCGGGGCAAACCGCACTTCCGCGTACCGGACATTTTCCTGACTCATACTTTTTAATACGTCATACCCTGCCAGCTCCAGTCCTTCCTCGTCCTGCAGACACTGTCCTGGAAGATCGAATTTCTCCAGATATTCCTGAAGGCTCTGGCAGTCATCAGATACATGAATTTCAGAAGGCTCTACTTTTCTTCCAAGACGGCTTTCCAGAAATTCCCGACTCAGTGAACCGTCCAGGTGACAGTGCAGTTCTATTTTCGGCAATGCTTTCAATTCTTCCAATGTCATAGCTTATCCCACTTTCTTTTATCATCTAACATAGGCTCATTATAAAACAAAGGCTATCACTTTTCAGCAATAACCTTCATTTTTTCGACAATTACTTCTACTGTATATGCCGCTTTTATTTTTCTTCTAATACAGAAGTACAGTATGGACAACGGGTTGCCTTGATACTGATTTCACTCTGACAGAACGGACATGTCTTTGTTGTCGGCTCTGCCGGTGCTTCTTCTTTTTTATTAAAAGAAAGTAATTTGTTAATTCCTTTCATCAGACAGAACAAGATCAGTGCCATGATAAGGAAATTTACAACTGCTGATACAAAACTAGATGCAAATCCTGCAACGTCTGTCATAGTGTAAGTTGCACCGCCTGTCAAAAGATTTAAGATCGGATTGATAAAGTTGTCGGTCAGAGATGTTACAATTCCGGAGAATGCGCCTCCGATAATCACACCGACTGCCATGTCCATAACATTACCGCGTAAGGCAAATGCTTTGAATTCTTCCATAAATTTTTTCATGATGAATCTTCTCCTTTGTATTTTACTCTGTATACTATCATACTATATTCTGGTCGAAGATTCCACTGCCTTCTTTTTGGCACTTTGTATTTTCTGTCTCACACTAAAGTGATGATTCAAGAATGCCTCGGAATTCTTGTTGCGAGGTGGGAGTCAATCTCCCAGCTGATATTATTTGTCAACCATTGTATTGTACATGGTTGACAATTGTTTTTTTGCATGTTAAAGTATGTCTTGTATAAAATTTCAGAAAAATGAATTACTCAAGGAAAGAGAGGACTTCTAATGATTTCAAATCAAAATACATCTACGGATCCACAGCTTTCACGTGAAGAAGCAATTGAAATACTCAACACGCCGGATGAAAATCTGGATGAGCTGATTGCCCGGGCTGAAAAACTGCGTCGAAAATACAAAGGAAATCATGTAAGTATCCACATTCTTACTAATGCCAGAAGTGGAAACTGTTCTCAGGATTGCGCTTACTGTGCTCAGTCCTGCCGTTCAAAAGCTGACATTGATAAGTACAAATGGGTCGCAGATGAGAAATTATATGCAGACAATGATTTTGTCAATGAGCATCATTTGTCACGCCACTGTATCGGACTTAGTGGAATGAAATTTACCGATGCAGAGATTGAAGAATTGGCTGAAAAAATTCGAAAAATGAAAGAACAGGGAACACACCTGTGTTGTTCTATCGGTTTTCTGACAGAAAAGCAGGCATTGATGTTAAAGGAAGCCGGACTTGACCGCATCAACCATAACTTGAACAGCAGCCGTGCTTATTATCACAACATCTGTTCCACTCACACATTTGAACAACGCGTTGCTAATATAAAAATGCTTCAAGGGCTTGGTTTTGAAATCTGCAGCGGCGGCATTATTGGTATGGGCGAAAGCAAAGAAGACGTGGTAGATATGTTACTGGAGCTTCGCGAGATCCGACCGGAGGCACTTCCAATCAACTTCCTTCTTCCAATTCCGGGAACACCTTTAGAGCACGCCGATATGTCCGCTCTCACAACTGCTTACTGTATGAAAGTCCTCTGTCTTGCAAGACTTTTAGTTCCGCAGTCCGATATCCGCTGTGCCGCAGGACGTGAGATTTATTTTAAAGGAGAAGAAAAAAATCTGCTCCGCGTCGTTGATTCCATATTTGCCTCAGGATATCTTACCGCTGGCGGACAGGGAATCAAAGATACGATCCAGGCAATTGAAGACGCCGGATTCACTTATGAGATTGAGTCCGCTTAATAAATTTAACGTCTTTGTACATCATTAAATAATAAGGAGAGTTTTACTATGACACATGACAATACAAATACACAGACATTTCGAAAAACAAGTACTTACGCTATGGTCGTAACCGCACTTATGGCAGCTGTGACCTGCATTCTCGCACCATTATCTGTTCCAATTGGTCCGGTGCCAATTTCACTTACTAACTTTGCGATCTACCTGTCTCTCTATCTGTTAGACTGGAAAAAAGGAACTTTAAGTTACCTGATCTACCTGTTGCTCGGATTGGTAGGGCTTCCGGTATTCTCCGGATTCACAGGTGGACTGGCAAAACTGGCAGGTCCGACCGGCGGATACATCATCGGATTTATTCCAATGGCAATCATCGCAGGTATTGTCATTGACAAATTCACTAACCGTGGAATCCAGATCCTCGGAATGATCGTCGGAACTGCAATCTGCTACGCATTTGGAACAGCATGGTTCTGCTTCCAGTCCGGCTATACAGTAGGCGCAGCACTTGCAGTCTGTGTCATTCCTTTCATTCCTGCTGATCTGTGCAAAATGGTCATTGCAATGATCATCGGACCGATGGTTCGTAAAAGACTTGGAACTGTAGCGCAGCAATAAATAAGTCAGAAAAGGGCACTTACTTCCAGAAATTCTGAAAGCAAGTGCTCTTTCGGCTTTTCTCATGTTTTTTGCAAACAGCAGTTTCAAATGAAACCACATTTTTTCTGATAAAATCCACATATGCACTCTCCTCTGTATCATACCTGAAATGTATGATAATTCCTCTCAACCATTTCCCTCGCAACTTATTTTTTTATCTCTTTTCTTTTCCATATTGTTATTTATGCCTTCATCCTTCTTGACCAGCTCTTTATAGCGAATGG
>PVMN01001804.1_pt1 | contig 26303 bp, 18 predicted proteins | sample 1853401 | NCBI WGS metagenome assembly PVMN01 (sample SAMN08533510, study PRJNA380276) | Human gut metagenome, whole genome shotgun sequencing project.
ACGTATATAACCATGTAAGTGAGATGTCCAGAATTGAGAGTGAAATCACAAGGCTAGAAAGCATAGCAATTAGCTGACACCAAAAATAAAAAATTGGTGTCAAAATGGTGTCAAACCAAGAAAAAGTGATGATTATAAGGAAGAAAAAGTGTTGCAAACCTCGTAAAATCAAGGTTTGCAAAAAAAATCTCAAAAAATTAGCACTCAACACTTGACAGCGCTAATAATGCGTGTTATATTACAGATAGAACAAAGGAAGAGAGATAAAAGAAAAGGTATTCCAGATGTTCGAAGAACTAGAAATGATAATACAGCAGACTGGATCGTGAAGATCTAGGGAGCTTTTGAAAGGAGATATGACTTATGTTAATGCCTAGTATTTTTGGAGAAAACTTATTTGATGATTTCTTTACACCATTCTATTATGATGACAAAGATGAGAAGAAAGCGGAAAAGAAGCTGTACGGAAGAAGAGCACAGAATCTCCTGAAGACAGATATTAAGGAAAAACCGGAAGGTTATGAACTGATTGTTGATGTTCCTGGCTTCAAGAAAGATGAAGTCAAAGTTGCATTGAAAGATGGTTACTTAACTGTCAGTGCAGCAAAAGGTCTGGATGAAGACGATGAAGATAAGAAGGGACACTACATCAGACGTGAACGTTACGCAGGAGCCTGCGAGCGAAGCTTTTATGTAGGCGAAGAAGTGACTCAGGAAGACATTAAAGGTGAATACAAACATGGTATCCTGAAACTGTTTGTTCCGAAGAAAGAAGCAAAACCAGTTTCCAATGATCCGAAATATATAACCATTGAATGATAATGATAACATCTGATTGATAAAAAGCTCGTGGTGTTGCCCGAAGATTTCGGACAATACCCTTTAAATATAATTGTAAGTAACAGTCGAAAGACTTGAATATAGATTTGTTTGTCATGAAAAGGAGAGATGACTTATGTTAATGCCTAGTATTTTTGGAGAAAACTTATTTGATGATGATTGGATGAATTTCCCGTTTAACGATGAGTTTTGGGGCAAGAAGAATCCGCTTTATGGTAAACATGCGCAGAACATGATGAAAACGGATATCCGTGAAACAGACGGTAGCTATGAACTGGATGTCGATCTTCCGGGATTTAAGAAAGACGAGATTCAGGTACAGCTGAAAGATGGTTATCTGGTACTTTCTGCTGCAAAGGGACTGGATAAAGATGAAAAAGATAAAGAAGGTAATTATATCAGGCGTGAACGCTATGCGGGCAGCATATGCCGAAGCTTTTATGTAGGCGATGCAGTAAGCGAAGAAGACATTCATGCAAAATATGAAGATGGTATTCTGAAACTGTCCGTGCCAAAGAAAGCACCTGAGAAAATAGAAAAAGATGGTTATATTGCCATTGAAGGTTAAGGAAATCTCCTTATAGTCGGGCTGTCGCATCAATGATTAGGAAATCATAGGTGCGGCAGCATTTTTGGGGAGTATCCCAAAGTTTGTGTAAACCTCCAAACTGATGTAAGATAGAATTACTCAGTTTGGAGGTTTATTTTATGGCAAGAAAAAAGGATTCACCACAAAAAGCAGCGCTTAGAGAACTCATGGGAAACTACCTGAAAGAAAACAATGTAAAAGTAAAAGATGGAACAGATGTTAATTCCATTATGCGGGATATGATGTCTATCATTTTGGAAGGTGCCCTTGATCAGGAACTGGATGAAGAACTGGGATATTCCAAGTATGATTATCGAAATAAAGAAACCGATAATTCCAGGAATGGATATTCCCAGAAAACGTTACATACCAGTTACGGAGATATGGAGATTGATATTCCAAGGGATCGAAAAGGTGACTTCGAACCACAGGTTGTAAAGAAGTATCAGAATTCGATTACGCAGGACATGGAAGAAAAGATCATTTCCATGTACGCAAAAGGAATGACTACTGCCGATATAGAAAGCCACATGCGTGAATTATACGATCTTGAGATCTCCGACAGTACTGTCAGCCGGATCACTGATAAGATCCTGCCAATAGTAAAAGAATGGCAGGAAAGGCCATTAGAAAGTGTGTATGCTGTTGTATTTATGGATGCGATCCATTTCCATGCCCGTAATGAGGGGCGGATTGTAAAACGTGCTGTTTACATTGCGATTGGGATCGATATGGAAGGACGTAAGGATGTCCTCGGAATGTATGTTGGTCAAAATGAAAGTGCCAAGTTCTGGCTCTCCATCCTGAATGGCCTGAAAAACCGGGGTGTAGAAGATATATTGATTGCGTGTGTGGATGGACTGACCGGTTTTCCACAGGCAATTGAAGCAGTATTTCCCCAGACCGAGATCCAGCAGTGCATCATCCATCAGATCAGGAACACCACGAAATTTGTTTCTTACAAAGAGATCAAACCACTTATGGCAGATCTGAAGCGTGTATATGCAGCTCCTACAGAAGAAGTTGCATTGGCAGAACTGGACAGCTTTGACGAAAAATGGAGCGGGAAATACCCTAAGATTGCAAAGTCATGGAAAGATAACTGGGCAAATCTTTCAACGTATTTTAAGTATCCGGAAGCTGTCAGACGTCTGATCTATACCACGAACACGATTGAAGGATTTAACCGCCAGCTCCGGAAAGTCACCAAATCCAAGACGGTATTTCCATCCGATGACAGTCTCTTGAAAATGCTGTATCTGGCCATGATAGATATCACCAAGAAATGGACGGGACACCGTCAGGATTGGGGACAGATCCATTCTCAGCTGGAAATTTTCTTCGAAGAAAGATTGGAAAGGTTATAAGCAGAATGCATGCTAGGCAGGGCTGGCACAGCCAGTCCTGCTTGACATGCCTTAAAACTGCATTATAATACAAACAAGGACAGAACCCTGAAAAACAGGTTCTGTCCTCGATAACTAATGACATATCTTATATCAGTTTTTTCTGTTTACACAAAACTTGAAACGCTCTCTACGATCGGCATGAGGATTGGAAGAATTACCTTTCTCATCGTGTAGAGCGGCTTTGCTCCCATAACCTGTGCAGCCTCTTCCATGTTAGAATCCAGTCCCACAAATCCCGCACGAATCATACGATAAGAAAATGGAATTTTGATAATCGTATAGGCGCACAGCAAAATGACCGGAGTTGCGACTAATACTTTATTTGCCAGAACGAATCTCGGCTCATCGTAAGTCATCATAAGGCCCAGCGCGATCATGGTAGACGGCAGCAGCCACGGGATCAAGATAAACGGCTCAAACAGCTTGTCATATTTCTTTCTCGCTTTTGTGACGATACGTGCCACTACAATACAGATTACTGCTACTGCCAATGCGGCAAGCAGGGAATAAACAATACTAACCAGATACGGCTTGTACGCTGTTGAGGAACGGAAAAGCTTTGCATAGTTCTCCAGTGTAAAGGAATCCTTGCGGATAACGCCTGTTTTGATCGTCATTCCGTCTGTGAAGGAAAATACTAATACATTGATGATCGGAAGCATATAGATTACGAACATAACATAAGCAACGATGTGGGCAATTACGTTCATAACCGGATTTTCAATTTTCTGCTTTACCATTTTCGCTTTGGTTTTAGATACAGAAATGAAATTTCCTTTGCTCTCAATCTTCTGCATGATCGCGAGCAGAATAGAGGTTGCGATACCAAGAATGATTGCTAAAAGTGCAGCGATATCCCTGGATCCTGTCATACCCGCGAAAGTTTTAATCATCGGGTTAATTGTCTGGAAGTCCGGACCACCTACGATCAACGGGCCAGACATTGTGCTCAATGCAGCAATAAATGTAAGAACCGTGATTGCAAAAATGGTTGGCTTCATAGTTGGGAGTACGATTTTAAACAGAATTGTGCTCTGGGAAGCTCCCATATTTTTTGCGGCTTCAATGGTATGATAATCCAGTCCTCTGATTGCGTTTGTGAGGAACATCATATGATTGGATGTTCCGGAAAACGTCATGATGAACAGTACGGCGCCAAATCCTATAAACCAGTTCGGATCCATGTTCGGGAAGATATTCATCAGTACCTTTGTTACGATACCGGTAGAACCGTATACGAATTTATAACCGGTTACCAGAACGACACCACCATAAATCAATGTGGACATAAAGCCCATGCTCAGCCACTTTGAACCTTTGATGTCAAAATATTCTGTAAAAAGCACGATCAGAATACCGGAAATGTTGACCGTGATAATGGATGCAATCGCCAGAATGAAACTGTTTTTCAAACTCTTCATGGCTCTGGCAGATTTCATGATCTTGCTGATTGCTTCCATGGAGAAATGCCCGTCTTTTACAAATACCTTTAAAATCAGGTTGACGTTTGGAAATACAAGGAATGTAAAGATAAACCAAATCAACACAATTTTTAAAATTAATCCCGGGATATTGATGCTTCCATCCTGGACTTTTTCCTTGAACTTTGCCATAATATCCCCTCCTAAAACTGCATGATATCCTGCGGATTGATGTAAAGGTCTACGGATTCACCCTCCTGATACAGCTTACGTCCATCATTCTTTTCAAGATATTTCAGACTCTGGCCATGGCACTTTAACACATATTTGGTTAACACGCCATCAAACTCTGCTTCTTCCACTACACCAGTCAGCTTCACAAATCCCGATCTGCTTTCATTTACACAGCGCTCGATCCGGATAAATCCCGTCTTACTGGTATCGAATTTATTGCCAGCCTGAGCATTGATTTCTTCCAGAACCTCTTTTTTCAGGCGGTTGATGTCTCCGATGAAGTCACAGACGAATTCGCTCTTAGATTCGTTGTAAATTTCATAAGGTGTGCCAACCTGCTCCACATAACCGTTGTTAAATACTGCGATCCGGTCGGAAAGTGTCAGCGCTTCCTCCTGGTCATGGGTAACGTACAGGGTTGTGATCCCGAGGTCTTTCTGCAGTCGTTTCAGCTCCGTTCTCATATCAATTCGAAGTTTTGCATCCAGATTGGAAAGCGGCTCATCCAGGCATAAGATCTTAGGTTCCAGGACAATGGCTCTGGCCAGGGCCACTCTCTGCTGCTGGCCTCCGGAAAGAGCTGCCACATTTTTCTTAAGCTGTTCATCCGTGATCTTGATTTTAGCAGCCACTTCACGCACCTTCTTATCAATCTCTTCCTTAGACAGCTTCTTTACCTTCATGCCGAATGCAATGTTGTCATAAACCGTCATGGTTGGGAACAGGGCATAGCTCTGAAATACCATTCCAATATTTCTTTTCTCAACCGGGAGGTTTGTGACATCTCTGTCCCCTACAATTACTTTTCCTTTTGACGGGGTCAAAAATCCTACCAACGCTCTCAGTGACGTAGTCTTACCACAACCACTCGGTCCTAAAAAGGTGAAGAACTCACCTTCCTTAATATCCAGATTCAAATTTTCAATTGCCACAAAATCCCCATACTTAATTTCAACATTCTCGAATTTTACCATGTTGGTCTCCTAACTATCCTCAAACGGTTTTTGCTGTTTTCATAGCTGTTTTACACCTCTGCAAACAACCTGCTCCTAAAATACAAGCCCAGCAGAATGTATTACTGTCTGGGCCTGTAGTCTCACTTTCCTAATTTAAAATCACAACGGTCTTTTCATTATTTATAATTACTGAACGTATTCAAGCTCTGCTTTCTCTACCCACGCATCCACATTCTCTGCGATGAAGGACCAGTCCAGGGTCTGCGGGCTTAAAGTGCTCATTAATTCTTTGATATCATCAGATACCTGATCTAATGCTTCTTTCTGGCAAGGAATGGTGCCGTACTGGTTAGACCAGTCAAGCTGTACCTCAGCGCTGCCAAACCAGTTTAAGAAAGCTACGCAGGTGTCATACTTCTTAGTTCCAGCAGAAATTGCAAGGGATTCTACAACGAACGGCTCGCCGATCTCCGGAGTCATGATCTGGAACTTATAGTCACGATCGTTCTGCTCCATCAGCACACCAGATGCCCAGTGCTCATCCATCGGATAGGTTCCGTTTACAACGTTTCCGATTGCATCTTCGCCTTCTGCGATATTATGTGCATTTCCTAAGAACTTTGATGCAATCTCCCATCCCTCATCAGAAATACCTAAATCCCCGTTTTCGTCCGGGTAACGGCTGATGATACTTGCAAAAACAGTTTTTGCTGTTCCGCCGCCCAGGTTATGCAGCTGGTATAAACCTTTGTATTCATCTTTGGTTAAATCGGTCCAGTCGGACGGCATCTCGATATCTGCATTTCCCATTAATACCAACGGTGTCGTGGTGATCGGGTAATAGTAACCGTCCGGATCGATCAGGCTCTGATCAACACCATCTTTCCAGTCCGGCTCCCATTTCTGCAGCAGGTCATTGGCTTTTAATTTTTCGTACTCGATGTTGTTTAAGCCAAAGGTTACATCGCATAATGGGTTGTTTTTCTCTGCGATCATTCGCTCAGTTACCTCAGATGCGCCAAGTGCAACTACCTGGATGTTGAAGCCGGCATCTGCAGCTTTCTTTGTCAGATACTCATCACGTCCCTCAGAACCACTGTTTGTATACACAACGATGGTTTCATCGTGGCTGTCTGCTGCATCTGCTTCCTTCTCTGCCTGGCTTTCGGTTTCAGCGGATGTTGTAGCATCTTTAGATCCCCCGCCGCATCCGGTTAAAGCTACGGTGCCAACTGCAGTTGCAAATACCATTGCTAAAAGTCTTTTTTTCATTTTAAAAACCCCCTCCGTAATTTGTATCTTTAATATAGCTCTTTTATTGAAACGTGTCAATATGTTTTTGGGCATTTTTGTATTTTTCTCCACTTATTTTTGATATTTTATCGTTAATTTGATGTCCTCTATGTTTTAGTGCCATTGTATCGTTATATATTTTATCCATATTTCATGTTGATTCTCTCCTTGTTTTATTCTGTATTGTTCATTTTGTAGCTTCATTTTTGATTATACCGGCCTTTGTGCAAGAAAATATCAGCATTTTGTAAAGTATTTGGAAAATTGTCACGTTTCAATAATTGGCGCATATAAGCACCCCCCACATTATCATTTTGACCAGATATTGAACGCAATAAAAAAGATAAGAAACAAAGTGCTGCACTCCATTCCTTATCTTTCCATTCTTAATTTATTTCCTTATCAATCAACGCCTGCGCCCGATTCAGTGATTCCTCTGATGACAGGAATCCCATCATCGTATTTTCTACCGCCATTCCGACGATATTCAAAAATTTGATTTCATTAAACTGTTTATCAGAGTCTGCCGGGATCCGCTGGGTATGCGACTTACTGAAACACTCCTTTGAAAGTTCCAGCCATGGGAACATATCGAGAATTCCATATTTATTGTAAGTTCTTGCACAGGGAGAAACACTGCCCAATGCCGCCATCCCGGATGCGGTCGGCTCTGTTGTGATCCATTTCAGAAAAGCCATCGCATCTTCTTTCTTCCGGCTGTTTTTTGAAATTCCCACGGTACCGCCACCATAAATCGGATTTTTACCAGGAACCATGGCAATACCGATATTTCCAGCCACCTTAGATCCGGATCCCAGAATTTCGGAAGCATAGTTACTGAAATTGATCATCATAGCCAGCTTTCCTTCTGCAAAATTCCTTGCCGATACTGTCCACCAATGGACTTCCTTTTCATCGGAATACCTTTTCGCAGTCAGCAGTTCATACATAGCCTGGATTCCCGCATCATCATTAATGATGGTCCGGCCATCCTTTCCATATAAATATTTTTTGTGGCTGAATAATCGGGAAAGGAATTCGGTTGCGGTAACTCCCATGCTCCCCAATGTAAGATTTGAAAAATAATGCTCTTCCAATTCTTCATTCGTTGCAAAAAACTCTGCTATTTTGTTATACTCTTCAAAAGTTTTCGGCACTTTCAGTTCCGCTTTATAGTTTTCACTAAAGAGTCTCTTTATTACCGTATTCTCGAAAAGATCCTTTCGGTAAAACAAAAGCTGGGTACTGGGAGTGATCGGCAATGCATAATTTTTTCCATGAACCCTGCAATACTTATCTATAAGCGCAGGTATGTACTCTTTATAAATTTCCTCAATGTTTGCATCAATTTCCTCCAATGGTGTCAGGATCCGTTCAGACAGCAGCGGTAGCCAGGTCACATCCATGCGGAAAATATCGTAATAGTCTGAATGTTCCGCCTGCAGGAACTTCTGGTACAGATCATCATAAGCAGATACACTGAATTCGATCTGCGTTCCGGTCTCTTCCGTATAAAGCTTCGCCAGTCCCTGTAGAATCATGGTCTCCGGGCTGTCGATCGTCAGAATCCGTAATTTATCCGCAGGATCTTTGTGAAGTGAAATATGGTTCCATTCTCTGAAACCATCATTTTCGCAATCCCACCGCTTACAGGTTTCTTCTTTGTCTCCCCCGTCTATCATCCGTTCCGCTACAAGCTTTCCAAGTAATCCGTAATTCAATTCATATTTATGGTAATCACCTTCCGGTAAAGAAGCGATCGAAGACAATGTATAAATTGGAACTTTGCGTTCTGGTGCAAAGTTTAACATAACATTTCGGATCTTATCTGCAAACCGAATGTTGCTGGTGATGATAGCATCATATTCATCTTTTTGAACCAGTGTATTTAGAATAGAATGGGATACGCGCCGGCTGTCCGTTGTGATATGCGTGAATCTGATCGTTTTTTCCTCAAAGTTCGTGCACACCCCCCTGCAAAACTCATTTTCATTAGAAAACTTCAGCAGGTCCGTAACAATCAAAATATTTTTACACTCATTCGCTGCAACGGCATCTGCCATCTCTCTGCCAGCCAGTTCATAGTCAAAGCCAATATAGTCTCTGCCCTCTGCTGCCTTCCGTTCTACAAAACAAACCTTTTTGAAATCTGCGTAGGCTTCTGTTGCCTCTTCCTTACTCAGGCAGGTAATGACCGCAACGCCCAGTGCCATTACCGATTTAGCCCATTGGATCATGTGGTATTCTGTCTGCTTGTTGTCATTTGTAAACAATAATTCCGCGGTATAGCCCTTTTTCTCAGCGTGATTTTTCAGACAGTAATAAAAATCCCTGTAGTGCCTGCGCTCCATGGAGGGTACAATCACGCAGATGATATTGCCTGATCCTTTTCTCAGTATTTTTGCACGCTCATTCATTGTATAGCCCAACGTTTTTGCGGCCTCTTCCACAGCACGGATCTTTTCACTGCTGACATTTCCTTTTCCATTCAATACGTTGGATGCAGTTCCTTGTGATACCCCTGCCAGTTTTGCAACATCTAAAATCGTCGCCAATCTTTTCCCTCCCCCACTATAACGATTCAATTATATACCATTATATAACTTAAACTAAATTTTCACAAGCACGAAGCCCCTCTGTATTTCTCTATAACTGTATTTATTTTAGATTCTGGTACTTAAATCGTTTCAATCAGTCAGTTTCAACGGATTAAGTCTGTTGAACCCATGAGAGCGATGCCCGCAAGTGCCTAGTCATCACAATTGACTGATAGGTGAGGAAAATCCATCTTCTGTAGCGAAACCATCCAGAGAATTCTATCAGAAACATACGCCGTCAGGCGCATATTAAAAACGCCGGAAAGGCTGATCCGTTTCTGCCAGCCCTTTCCGGCGTTTCTATTTTACTGCACTTCCAGCAGCTGATATTCATTGAGATTTGGTGTTGCAAATTCTACCGGCTGTCCCGGATCTGCATAGCCTACATCACCATCCACCATCACAATGATTGCAGACTCGCCTACTGTCATCTTCATGCCCATTTTCATCCGGTTCTTTTTGCAGAGACCATCTGGTCCAACGATTAGTTCTCCGCTGATGGTATCGTAACTTACCTGCGCTCCGCTCTGGGCCACGGCAGACATCCCACTCATTCCCATCATCTGGTCAAGCAGGGAGTTCATCTTGCCTGCATCCATAGTATAGCTTAAAATCCGGTCTTCACCCTCTGTGCGGAGTTTTAAATTCTGGATATAATCCAGGCCGCCATCCTCCATACCCGGAATCTGCTGTACATTCTTCATAATCTGCTCCAATGGCATCGACTGTTTCAGTTTCTGCCCCATCATGTCCATGTAATACATCCCATTCTCGTAATACATGTTTGCAATCACAGGCTGACTCTTCATCTCCGTGTTTGTGGTCGTTTCGCCCGGCCCCTCTGACGAATCACCAGTAGAAAGCCTATTAAGCGTTGTGCGCATATAGGTGTTCATGCGCAGATGTTCCGGCTCTGTCAAATGACTCGCCTTGATATTCATCTCCACACGGCTTTCCATGCTCATGTTGTCTGTACTCACATTCATAAGATAATCCGCATAAGCATTAATATCTGTCAGATTTTTTTGTTTCTGGCTCATTTCCTGGTACACTGCAACTGCATCGGCATCATTGGCATACGCCGGTACCGCAAATAGCATCATAACCCCCATTGTCACCGCTGCTAACTGTTTTAGTTTCATTTTACTCCTCCCTTCTTCCATTCTGTTTCTGCCTACTCTATTAATCTATTTTCAGTGTAACACTGGCACATAATAAATTCAATGGCTCCCATTAAATCGTAAGAGGAACGTAAGTATAATTATTGATTTTAGCAGCCTAAATCCGCTGAAAGATATTTCTGCAAAAAGCGCAATAATGTACCCGCAACCACTGAATTTGTTGTTTTTGAAAACGCAAGTCCAATGGTCCGAAAGCATTCTGGCTTGAGCGTTCGGATTTCTACTTCATCCGCAAATGCACTCATGACCAGTTTCTGCGAAATGGTTACCCCAAGTCCATTTTTCACAAATGCCATGATCAGCGTATCATCGCGGAAGCTGTAAGAGACCTGCGGCTTTTTGGTATATTGACTCAGAAGATGCAGGATATCATTATCACATCCGGGTGTTTCTATAATAAATGGATATTCCAGTAGATCTTCCACTTCAATCTGCTCTTTATCTGCCAGCGGATGCCCTTTAGGCAATACCGCGCACAGTGGATCCTGAAACAGCGGATAAAATTTCAGGTCATCCGCAACGATAGAGGACAGGAAACCACAATCCACCTGGCCATGCATAATCCAGTTGCGGATCTCGTCATAGTTTCCATCAAGGATCTGCACCTCTACCTGAGGAAAATTCTCTCTGAAATAGTGGATCACGTCCGGCATCCACATGGCCGTCACACTGGTAAAACATCCAATGCGTAGCTTTCCTTCTATTTTGTTATTAATATTGAAGGCAGCCTGCATAAGCTTTTCTTTCTGATTGACCATATCCCGAATGTAGGGAAGCAGCCTGATCCCATTATCTGTCAGGGCAACCCCTTTTTTCGCCCTGGCAAACAACTGAACTTCCAGTTCTTCTTCCAAGGCGGCCATCATCTGGCTGATCCCGGACTGTGTATAATCCAGTGCATCCGCTGCTTTTGAAAAGCTTCCGGTCTCACAAACCTTCAGAAAAACATCATACCGATCTCTTATCTCTTTCATAATCCCACTCTATCCATTACATTTCTTTATGTATCATAGTAAAAACATTTGATTTACTTATATTTTATCATGTGCTATCTTATTTCTGCAAATCATATTGAGGAGAAAAATAATCATGGGGAAAAAATCGAATCACTTTTCAGGACAACTTGGATTTGTCCTTGCCGCGGCCGGAAGTGCCGTGGGCGTAGGAAACTTATGGCGGTTCCCATATCTTGCTGCAAAAGACGGGGGCGGTCTGTTTTTAATTATTTATCTGCTTCTGGTGCTCACCTTTGGTTTCACCCTGCTCACTTCTGACATTGCGATTGGCCGGCGCACACAGAAAAGCGCCATTGGTGCGTATACGCAAATGAATCCGAAATGGAAATTTTTAGGTATTATAACCTTCCTTGTTCCGGTTCTTATCATGACTTACTATGCCGTCATTGGGGGATGGATCACAAAATATGCCGTCGTATATATAACCGGTCAGGCACAGGAAGCAGCTGGGGACGGATATTTTACTTCCTTTATCACTTCAACAACCTCACCTGTTGTGTATGCTCTGCTTTTCATGGGAGTTACGGCCGTTATCGTCTATAATGGCGTAGAAAAAGGAATTGAAAAAGTATCCAGGTGGATGATGCCCATCCTTCTGGTTCTCGTAGCCATCATCGCCGTTTACTCCCTGTTTTTACAGAACACGGACGCAGCCGGCCAGACGCATACCGGCCTGGAAGGTCTCTTATATTACCTTACTCCAGACCTCAAAGGCCTTACCGTACACCGGTTTTTACAGATTTTGTTGGATGCAATGAGCCAACTTTTCTTCTCTCTCAGCGTATCCATGGGAATCATGATCACCTATGGTTCCTATGTAAACCCAGAGGTAAACTTAAACAAGGCCATCAACCAGATTGAAATTTTTGATACCGGCGTTGCATTTCTCGCCGGTGCCATGATCATCCCGGCTGTTTTTGTCTTTTCCGGTACAGAAGGCATGGGTGCCGGACCGAGTTTAATGTTTGTTTCTCTACCAAAAGTATTTTCCGCGATGGGGGTAGCAGGTATCTTTGTCGGAATACTGTTTTTCGTAACCGCCATCTTCGCAACATTGTCATCCTGCATTTCCGTACTGGAATCTATCACCGCGAACTGTATGGAGATTTTTCACACGAGCCGGAAAAAGACAGTCATCCTTTTATCCGTTATCTACCTGGCTGCTTCTGCTGTTATCGCGTTAGGCTACAGTATTTTTTATGTGGAAGTCAAACTTCCAAACGGATCCACCGGCCAGCTGCTTGATATCATGGATTATATCAGCAACAGCGTTATGATGCCATTCATAGCTCTGCTTTCCACGATCCTGATTGGCTGGATCGTGTCTCCTTCCTACGTCACAGACGAAATGGAACGGAATGGAGAAAAATTCCGCAGAAAGAAGCTTTATCGGATCATGATCCGCTTTGTTGCACCGGTTATGATGTTTATTCTTTTCCTGCAGTCAACCGGAGTGCTTTCCTAAATACCGGCTTTTCCTGCAAAATACAAAGAAGGCGAAAATTCTATCCAACATGAATTTTCGCCCTCTATTTATATTCGATCAGCCAAATTAATAGATTTTTACTCCATCCTTGATCACTGCAGTCAGATTAAGTTCTTTATCCAGTAATACCACATGAGCTTTCTTTCCTGCTTCTATAGATCCATACTGGTCTTCAATGCCAAGGCTTCTGGCCGGATTGATCGTTGCACAGCCCACAGCTACTTCCAGTGGCAGGCCCATCTGTTTCACCGCGGTTCTCATGCAATCCATAAGATTCGTCGCGGATCCGGCAATCGTATCCGTATTTCCCAGCGTAGCCCGCTTTCCAACCACTTTTACATCCTGTCCGCCAAGGGTATACTGGCCATCCGGCATCCCGGTTGCCCGGATACTGTCACTGATCAGGAGCATACGATCTGCGCCCATCATCCGAAATGTTGCCCGGATCGTTGCGGGATGAATGTGAATTCCATCGCAGATGATTTCTGCCATAACATGCTTATGATCAAACACTGCCCCTACCACGCCTGGCTGCCGGTGCGTAAACTCAGGCATTGCATTATACAGGTGAACCGCATGATTGGCTCCGGCCGCAAATGCTGCCGCCGCAGTTTCATAATCTGCATTGGTATGTGCAAGGGATACATTCACCCGGTCTTTTACTTCCTGAATAAATTCGATTGCATTGCTACTCTCTTCCGGGGCCAGTCCGATAAATTTCACAAGCCCATCGGATGCTTTCAGGAACCGGTCGCAGATTTCTACACTGCAGGGAAGGATATTTTTTTCATCCTGAGCGCCTTTTTTCACATGGCTGATGAACGGTCCTTCCATATTGATACCAACCAGATCTGCTTTTCGGCAATCATTTGTTTCTTTCTTATATTCTGCGGCAACCTCAAGAACATGTTCCAGTTCCTCTACCGGTAAAGTCATGGTGGCCGGAGAGATTGCGGTAACGCCTACGGATGCCTCATATTCAGCAATCCGCCCCAGAGCCTCTTTGTCACCATCGCAAACATCATCGCCCTTACATCCATGAAAATGCAGATCGATCAGTCCCGGTATTGCATAACTTCCTTTACCGTCAAGAACATCTCCTGTCAGCTGCGGAGCATCCTCTTCTTCATACACCCGTGCAATTTTGTCTCCATCCAGTACAATTCCGCCTTTTACGAAAATCTTATTGGCAGTATACACATACACATTATCAATGATCATCTTTTTATCCTCTCCTAATATATTTCCTTGTGTCTTTTTTCGCCCTCTTCTAATGCACGAAGCGTACTATCATGCATGCCTTCCCTTATCGGCTTGTTTTGCTCCATATAATTGGCATATATGATATCCAGCATTACTAAAATCGGGAACTGCGGCGAAATCACATTCCCATAGTTCAGGTTCTTCAACGATGGCAGCAACACTACTTCTGAGCAGCATTCGTCATACTCCGGTCTATTATTTTCTGTGAAAAGGATCGTTTTTGCGCCCTTGCGGTTTGATTCTCGTAACAAATAAAGGACTTCTTCCCGCTCTCCGCTAAGGCTAAACCCTAAAACAAGACTATTCTTATTTTGGAACACGGAGGACATACGCATCATATCCGGATCCACCAGCGAGTCTATATTAACCCCGATCCGCATAAATCGTATTTCCATTTCCCTGGCCGAAAGCCCAGAACTTCCCAGTCCACATACCAATACCCGATCCGCCCTATTCAGATAATTCGTAATTCTTTCGATCTGATTTTCATCCACGAGACTGTATGCCTTGTTCAGCAGCTCCTGGTAAGCGTTTAATATCATGCGGGTATTGCCCGTAATCCGTTCGCTCTTTTCAACAAATGTCTCTTCATACTGATAAATGAATTCTTTATATCCACGGTATCCACATTTCTGGGCGAAACGTACCAATGTTGCTTTTGAAGTAAACAACTGCTCAGAAATATGACCGATTGAAAAATCCATTTTTTTCTGGTTATGGATAAAAAAATCAGCAATTGTTTTTTCCAGGGTCGTAAACTGATCATAATTTGATTCTATAATCGGAATAACCGATTTAACGTAATACTCCATAAGTATATCCCTATTCTCTATTTATGGACTTCGCGGAAATTATAATATGCGCCAAGCATTCCGGCATCATTTTGATTTTCCGCAAACATGATTTTTGTATCTTTCTCTATACTGGAAATCAGATATTTTTTCAATGCTTTTTCTATTCTTTCTCTTAAAAAGCCTTCCTGAGCCATAATCCCACCACCTAAAACTACGACTTCCGGATTTACCACATAGCAGACATTTGCTATGCCTTTTCCCAGGATATCAGCCATCTCATCAATTGCTTCTATACAAACCTGATCACCCTTCTTCGCCTCTTCAAAAATGTGATATCCGTTCCAAACCTCTTTCGGTTCTTTTTTTCTTTCAGAAACTTTCTTTGTAAGGATGCTGGCTGCTCCCAATGTCTGGAAATCACTTCCATCCATATGCATCAGGCCAACCTCACAGGCACTGTTGCTAACGCCATGGAAGACTTTACCATCAAGCAACAGGCAGCCCCCAATCCCCGTTCCAATGGTCAGAACCACCGCGATCTTGGTCCCTCTGGCAGCTCCGTTCTTATATTCTGCCAGGCCGGCGCAATTTACATCATTTTCCACTTCGCATGGGATCTGGAATTTCTCTTCTAATACCTTTTTGATTTGAGTACCTTCATAATCAGGGAGTGTCGGAGACGCGTCAACGATGCAGCCATTCACTGTATCTACGATTCCTGCTGTTGATATGCCAATTCCTTCAATCGGGCCATCGTTTGACTGGAGGATCCCCTCTACAATATGGATCAGTTTTTCCAGAATACCAGCTCCGCCCTTCCATGCCTCGGTATGCATCGATCTTTTAAATAGAATTTTGGCATCTTCATCAATAACCCCATATTTTATAGCTGTTCCACCAATATCAATGCTTACATATCGTTTCATCTTGCTCTTTATACCTCCTCATCTTTCATAGTACAATCATGTTTAATCAGAATTTTAATTTGTCAACAAACGATTTCGTGATCAGCTGCGGTCTTGTAATAATGGATCCCACCACAACGCTATATGCGCCGAGTTCAATCACACGTCTTGCCTTTTCCGGGGTATTAATATTTCCCTCGGCAATTACTTTGTGTTTTGTCTGAGACACAATTTTTCGCAGAATTTCAAAATCATCGGCTTCAATTCTGTCTCCTTTGCTCTGTTTGGTGTATCCAACCATCGTAGTTCCGATAAAATCAAATCCAAGTTCATCTGCATGCAGCGCTTCCTCCACCGTTGAACAATCGGCCATCCAGAGCTGATCTGGATATTTTTCCTTTACTTCATGGAAAAATTCGTCCAGAGTCTTATTACCAGGTCTCTTTGAAATCGTTGCATCCATAGCAATGATTTCCGGTTTTACCTCCATAAGCTCTTCTACCTCTTTCATTGTCGGAGTAATATAAATTTCACTGTCCGCATAATCTCTTTTGACAATTCCGATGATTGGAAGATCCACCTGCGACTGGATTTCCTTAATATCTTCTTTTGTATTCGCCCGGATTCCAGCCGCACCCCCTACCTTCGCTGCCAGTGCCATTCTTCCCATAATGAATGATGAATGCAGCGGTTCATCTGGCAAAGCCTGGCATGATACGATCAATTGTCCCTTCAAATTTTCAATCTTTTGGTTCATGAGCTTCCTCCAATCCTAACAGTAGTATAATTCGTTCTAAAACTAATCTCAATATTAATCATTTTATAGAAACTAGTTTCATTCTTCTTATCAAAAATTCCATTTTAACCCCTTTATGTATTCTCAAATATACCATATCTCTTCAAATATTTGAAACCAGTTTCTCGTTTTTGCTTTCCTATTGAAATAATTTTCGCACCAGTTATACTTATGATAAATCATTGGCTTTGGAAAAGGAGATTTGAAATATGGTTATTTACAGGGCAAAGAATTATCAGGACATGAGCAGAAAGGCTGCAAACATTATTTCCGCTCAGATTATTATGAAACCGAATTGTGTACTTGGACTCGCAACCGGTTCCTCTCCGGTCGGTACCTACAAACAGTTGATTGAATGGTATAACAAAGGAGATCTGGACTTTTCACAGGTAACAAGCATCAACCTGGACGAATATAAAGGATTAAGCCCTGAAAATGACCAGAGCTACCGTTATTTCATGAATTACAATCTGTTTAATCATGTAAATATTGATAAGGCACGCACCTTTGTTCCGGACGGACTGGAAAGTGATTCCCAAAAGGCATGTGATGCTTACAACGAAATCATCCGGCAGCAGGGTGGTATTGATCTTCAGCTCCTGGGCCTTGGCCACAATGGCCATATCGGTTTCAATGAGCCGGGCGCTGCATTTGAAAAGGAGACCCACTGTGTTGATCTGACTGAAAGCACCATTGAGGCAAATAAGCGTTTCTTCGCTTCTGAGGAGGATGTTCCGAGACAGGCGTACACCATGGGTATTAAAAACATCATGCAGGCCAAAAAGATCCTGGTTGTTGTAAGCGGAGAGGATAAGGCAGATATTTTAAAAGAGGTCCTCTATGGCGCCATCACACCTCAAGTTCCTGCATCCATCTTACAGCTTCATAACGATGTAACCATCGTTGCAGATGAGGCAGCTCTTAGTAAAATTAAGTAAACTCTTTGTATCTGATCCAAGATAAAATACCGGATAGCCATTTAGCATATTGCAAAGCGGCTGGCCGGTATTCTTTTTTAGTATTCATTTGTTACTTTCTTCGGCTTTTTCCACTCAAAACCTCTACAAAATACAAAACAGCTGCAGCATTTATCCAATGAAAGCGCCGTATCCATACAAAAGGAGCCTTCACCCAGCATATGCCAGGCAAAGGCCCCATTCTTATTGCTTATTTCATTGTTTACTGAACCCAGATTCCATCTGGTCCAATTTTATAGCCGTCCGGAGTCATCTCATCTGCTGCCATGATACCATCCGGTTTCAGATAATACCAGTGTTCATTCCAGAACAGCCATCCTGCGATCATGTCTCCGCCTGCATTTAAGTAGTACCAGTGGCCCATGTAAGATACCCACTCGCTGTGTGCCATGATACCATCTGCCTTAAACCAGTACCAGTGACCATCTTTCTGTACCCAGCGGTCTGCAGCAGTCTCACCGCTGCTTAAAGTCAGTTTCCAGTCGGTTCCGTTCTGTACCCACTGGGCCTGCTCATCAACTACGGACGGGCGATGCTGCTCTGCGGAAGAAGTGCTTCCTGCAGATCTGCTTCCGCCGCCACCGCCAGAGCCGCCGGAACCACCGCTTCCTCCGCTGCTCTTTCTTACTTTCTCCATGATCATGGTAAAGGTATCACTGGTGCGTTCCGCATAAGCTGCTCCTTCACCTGCCTGTAAATGGTAGCAGAAACGAATTGCACCTTCCTGCGCCGTATCAGATGACTGGAATGCAAGGATTTCAACATTTGCAGATACACCTTCCGGAAGAAGTGCTTTTACCGCTTCCTCTGCCAGTGCCTTTGCCTCTTCCTTCGTTGCTCCGGCTTTTATGCGAAGCGCAGGAAGCTGTTTTGTGATCCGGTCTGCTGCAAGCTCCAACGTAAGTACATTCTGTGCATTCTCATCGCTCATGTACGGGGTTGCCGTAATGGTCATCACCAGCTCATCACTCTGGGTGCGGTATGCAGTTTCACCGCTTCCACCGGATAATACTACCCGGAACGCATACTGACCATTTGTTCCTGCAAGTGCGCCAACGCTGCCCTTTACTGCTTCCGTATAGGAAATCTTTTCTATGGTCAGCGGGAACTCGGTGCCGTATTTCTCCCAGATCTTCTGGCGGATCTCATTCTGGATCACATCTTCGGATACCGCATCACTCTGTTTCATGGAAAATGCGATGTTCGCGGCTTCCCTTACGATCATATCCGCAAGGTCTTTATTATTCAGGTCAAAATTGCCGCCCTTTACCGATACATTCAGCTCCGCCTTCATATCCGGATTAGCCAGGGAAGACATCACCAGTTTTACAACGCGGTCTTTCAGTGACACAATGGAAATGTTGCGAACTTCCATGCGGCTCATTTCATCATCCGCATCTTCAATCTGAACCGGAGTCTCCAGGCCGGTTACCAGAATGCCATCCGGAAGTGCTTCGCCGTTTTCATCCTGCGCCTCCCATTTGGAAGAAAGATCCACATTTTCACGGTCCGCACGCACAGCACTCTTCACTACAAAACTTTCACCGCTGTTTACCTGCAGTGCGGAAGAGGTCTGCTCATTGATCGTTGCGCTGGAAATTGCATCTACGGTTGACACATCCTGCACATTCTCATAGGCACCAATATCACCGCGGCCATTGTATGGACGGGTATTGCCATCGCGGTCAGATGCCGTCAGCCATTTGTTGTTATACACAATCTTGTCAATTGCCGGATTATAGGAAACAGGCTTTAAGGTCAGGACACGTCCTTCCTCTTCCATGTTATCATCCAGCCAGCTGCTATAATCTGCGTAAGACGCATTCACAATGGTTCCATCTGCTTTGAAATTGGAATCTACATTGGTACTTCCGATCAGGTTATAACCGCCATCCACCTGCGCAGAACCGTCTGCCAGGTAAATATCATTCTTTTCGCCATACTCATTTTCATTACCGACTACAATGCTGTTTGCCACTACCGTATTCGGACCACTTAAGTACAGGCCGCTTCCAGACTCATCCGCCTGATTGGAAGCAAAGCTGCAGTGTACGATCTCCAGCTTGGAATTTCCATTACTGGAATAAACCGCACCACCATACTGCCAGGAACTATTGTCATAAAAGACGCAGTTTTCCAGGCTGAGATCTCCGGTACCCGTCTGGTAGATTGCACCGCCGTACAGGCCGGACTCATTGCCCGCAAACGTACAGTTCTTAAATTCTGCCTTACTGGTACTGTTGATATCAATCGCACCGCCCTTCTTTGCAGAACGGTTGTTGATGAAATTACAGTTTTCAATCAGCGCCTTGGTGCTGTCTCTTAAGGAAAGCACGCTGCCGTCATAGTTGGACATCTTCGCATTCTTAAAGGTAAGATCGCGGATCGTGATGCGATCGATGCCAATATACATAAATCCTGATTTGTTATTGAAATTGATCTCATGGCCATTTCCTTCAATGGTCAGAGTCTTGCTGGAGTCTTTGTATTTTAAAGAAGCACTGCTCATGGCATCCAGTTCGATATCGCCTGTGATGTAAATGGTACTGCCACTCTGCGCATCCGTGATCGCATCCAGAAGTGCTGCTGCCGTATTGATAACCGGAAGTCCTGCTTCCAGCTCTGCCAGGCGTGCAAGTGCATCACTCAGACGGCCGTAGTTGCTGATAGCAGCTGCATCCAGGCCATATTTTTCCATCCATGCGCTTACCTTTTTGCTGATGGAATTGATCTGGTCCTTGTCAGCCAGCGTAATCGCATCAACATCCGGGATCTGCGCAATAAGGTTTTCCACGTACTGAACCGGATCACCTGTTACATGAATGGTGAATGTTTTTGTCAGATCCGGATTTGCGTTGGATACTACCGTCAGAACCACATCTGCATTCTTAACGGAATGGAATGTGATGCTCCGGCTTGCGGACAGGCTTGTCTCTCCGTTCTGCCATTCATGCTGATCATCGCCCAGACCTTCTGCGGTGATACTCTCATCCAGCGGCTTTCCATTTGCGTAGCATGCAGACCAGTTTAAGGAGAAGTCATAAACGCCATTCTCCTCACCACCAATCGCATACGGGAATACCAGTTCTTCCCCACTTGCAGCAGTAAGTTCCGCCTCTTTATCCACCGTAAAGGTAGTCAGCTGGGCAAACTCAAACTCGGCCGCACCGATATCGCCTTTTGCATTCTGCGGACGACTGATACCAAAGATATCCTCAGATGTCAAGTATGTATTATCTGCCGGTATCTGGTCGATCAGCGGATTTTCACTGCTATAGATCAGGCTTCCATCCTCATCCACCCAGGAAGAAAGATCACTGTAAGCATTGCTGATTTCACTGGTTCCTGCTCCAAAACCACTTTCTGTTGCATTGTCTGCATCAGATAAGCGGTTATATCCACCATTAACAATATTTGTTCCACTGGAGGAGAAGTATACGTCAAAGTTATACTTGCTGCTGTAAGTGCTCGTATTTCCACCAAATACTGTGTTTGCGATTATACCAGAAGCCCCTCTTCCAATGTAAAATGCTGCATAATTGCTGTTTTTGTGTTCATTGGCCATTACAGTGCAATTTTTCATAGTCAATTTCTGACTGGATGCAACATACACAATAAAACCATACTTGCTGTATACACTCTTATTTCCGGTCAGTACACAGTTCTCCATAGTAACACCACCACTTGTAACAGCAACTGCACATGCACCAGAACTATCCTTCGTGTTACGATAAGCATTACGCAGTGTCAGGTTCCGAAGTGTCAGATCTGCGCCACCAGTTACCTGGAAAAGACTAAATGCACTGCCACCATCAATGGCATAACCATTTCCTTCGATGGTTACTGATTTGGAAATAGCAAACTGATAGGTTGTGGTCGTACTGCCAGTCAGTTCGATATCACCTTTAAGATAAAGGGTATCTCCCTCCTCCGCGTTGGCAAGCGCTTCCTTCAGCTCGTCCACGGTGGTAATATTTCCCTGCTGCTCCTCCAGTTGCTTCAGTCTTGCCTCTGCCTGAATGAGCTTATCCCAGTTGCTAATCTCACTTTCGGTTACACTATACTGCTCCATCAGCGCAGTTACATCTGCACGGATTCCTTCCAGCAATTCCTTGTCTTTTCTTGCGATCTTGTCCGGGATCTCATCAATCAGAAGTTCCGCGTATCTTGCCGGGTTTCCCGGTACTTCTGCCGTAATCTCCGCCGTAATGTCCTCGTTGGTCAGAGATACTGCCGTGATCTTTACACTGACAGCCTGTGGGGATACGATTTCAAATTTCTTGTCACCAGACACCCCCCCAGTGCTGTTCTTTTCGTCTTCCACAACTTTTACAGTATCCGGAAGTTCACTGCCGTCCTCTGCAGTCACGGACCAGATAATTCCATAGTTGAAATTATCGCCTTCTTCGCCGCCGATCTCATAGGGAATCGTAAGTGTAGAACCATTCTGCTCCGGTGTTCCAAGATTCAGGTAGGTGATCAGAGAATACTCATTTAATTCATACGCTCCGATATCACCAAGTTCATTCTTCGGACGGTCAATGCCGCGCTGATCCGTATCCGGGAGATATGCATTGTCTGCCGGGATCTTATCCAGAGCCGGATTATCCACAGTCTTAATAAGCGGAAGGCCCATTTCCTCCGGATCATAATCATCCGCCGATGTCAGCCATTCATCATGACTGTCCAGTTTGGAAGATACCACAGAAGTATCCTCGGTAAACTGCCCGGAAGAGGCACTTCCGACCAGGTTATAACCTCCATCCGTTACATTGGAAGCGCTCACATCCGTAGAGCTTCCTACAATGATATTATTGGCAAGCACTGCGTTTGCACTGGAAAGAGACACCGCGATACCTGGGTTGTCGGCCACCGTACAGTTCACCATCTGGAACTCACGACCACCGCTGATATAGATTGCACCCTTACTGGAGCTGTTTCCAATGATGGTACAGTTTTCAAGAGAAGCTCCGTCCCCAGTCTGAGAGCCATATGTGTAAATAACACTGGCCCTCTTTGAATTCTGCTTTGCATTTTCAATTGTAATGTTCTGCAGATTCAGGAAGCCACCGGATTTAATGATGAAAAATCCATACTGGTTCTTTCCATTCAGAGTATGGCCATTTCCGTCTACCGTAATATTTTTTGTAACGGCAAGCGATGCAGAAGAAGTTGCATCAATATCATCCGCTAAGACAATCGTATCTCCCGCGGATGCATTTTTTACCGCATTGATCAGTTCCGTGTGCGTAGATACCTCTACTTCTTTTCCGCTTACCGCGCGTGCATTGAACGGTGTTGCCAGTTCGACTTCCAGATCATCAATCAGTTCAACCTCGTCCTCTTCTGCTTCGTCCCAATCACTGTCTGTCGCAGTATCCGCATCACTGTCCGTCTGCACATGACGCTTTGCATTGCTTGACGTTGCAGTAATGACTTTGGAAGCTTCCTCTATCAGACTTCCTTCTTCAGCAAGTGCAGTGACACCGGCTGTCTGCATAATCATCGACACGATAAGGAATACAGAAAGTTTTTGTTTCCATTTTTTAGTGTTGATGTCCACTTGTGATAGTTCCTCCTTTTCCCCTTTTTCTTGTCCCTTTTTTGCGTTAGTGGCAACTAACTTGTGTATTATATAATCCGCCACTTTTTGCGTCAATGCCGCTAATGACAATCTTTCTCATCAGCGCTTTTAAATTGATATTTTTTTCACATAGCATAAAAAACAGACTTTATCAGCCACAAAACTGATAAAATCTGTCCTGTTTTTTCACTTTTATGCAATTTTATGTCTTAAAGCGTTGCTACGATTTCCATCACTTCTGAATTTACGTTTCTGTTCTCTCCATCAGCTATTTCCACACTAAGTCTGAGCGCATTTCAGTTCCTACTGGCTCACATAATCCTGAAATCCACTGCTCTGCATCTCAGTTCCATCCGGAAATACCCATAGTGCCTCCACATCTTCCTGCGCTTCCACAAATCCAAGTCCTGCTTCCGGATCCATATTAAAGACCGCGGTGGACAGGGCATCCGCTCTCGCGCTGTCGCTGCAGAGGATGCTCACAGAATCATACGTATCCCACGGCATCAGAGTATCTGGGTTGATGATATGATGATACCGCACGCCATCCACTTCATAATATCTCTGGTATGTTCCGCTGGTCACCAGGCAGCTGTCATTCAAATTGACTACATGCAGATACGACTGCGCCGCATCGGGATCCGGGTTTTGTACGCCCACGCGCCATGGAGTTCCATCTGCTTTCGTTCCAATCGTTTCTACATTGCCGCCAAGGCTTAAGACAGCAGAGGTCACGCCGGCCTCTTTCAGCGTCTCCGCCAGACGCTTTGTGGCATATCCTTTTGCAATGGCCCCAACATCCAGGCTCATCTCCCCATCTGGCAGATAAACCGTAGATGCCTGCGGATCAATCTGTACCTGTTCAAAATCCACATGTTCTGCTGCCTGCTTCAGCTCCTGCATATCCGGGATCTTTGCCTGGGCCGGGTCTGCAAGGCCCTCCTCGCGGTACGTATGCCAGATGGACAGCACACTTCCCATCGCCACGTTAACCTTGCCTCCGGTCAGCTCATATTCCTCTCTGGAAAGCTCCAGCAGATCAATCAGTTCCTTATCCACTTCGACCGGCGCAATTCCTGCATTATCATTAATGGTTTTGACATTATTCACGCCATCATAGTTATCATAAATATCAAACAACTCATGATATTTTTCCAGGGTATCTTCTGCCAGGCTCTTATATTTTTCAAACTCTTTTTCACTTTTAGCATTGATCGTGATACTGGTTATCGTATCAAAGTAATCCAGATACTGGGCATCATATGCTGTCAGCGGCTTTTCATTCTTTGAGCAGCCACACAACAGTCCTGCTGAAATTGCTAGAAACAGGATCGTTTTTCTTCCGTTAATCATCTTCATACCTCTCTTTGGTTTCTGGTAGCCGCGTACATAATAGCACATCCAACTCATTACCGAAAGTATTGAAGGACTACAACCCTTCTCCTAGGTGATATGTTTTTCTCAATTATGCAGTCCATCTGGCTCACAATGCCTCTGTTCCTGCTGAATTTTCTCTTTATAGGCATGTCCTTCTTTGGTATACTGTTAATAGAAAGAACGAAGATTGCGGGGTGAGATTTTTGAAAAAAGATTTGTTAGCTTTGATTGATCAAGCGGATCATATCCGGTCCTATTTCCATAATGCTGGTGCAGATGGCAACGGGTTTCCACAACTTAACATAATTTCTGACAAGGCTGAATTTTCCACATGGAAACGGGAAATACAGTATGAATTAGAGGAAATCCATGAACGAACACATAATAAATTCATTTGGGACACTTTAGTACTCCTAAAACAGGGTTTTAATGGTTGGAAAGATGAGCAATCGTACAATGAGTTATGCGGGAGCCTTTTGGCCATCCAAAAGAATATTAATAAATATTATCCAGCTGAGAACAACAGTGTTCAAGATGATGAGGGAGGGCAGGTAATGTCACAAAAAAGTCCTAAGATTTTTATAAGCCATGCAAGTAAAGACAAAAATTATGTATCCTGCATTGTCAAACTTTTAGAATTTATAGGTCTGCGGCAAGAGCAGCTGTTCTGTTCATCAGTACCTGGGTATGGCATTCCGTTAGATGAAGATATTTATGATTATTTAAGACAACAGTTTCAAGAATATAACCTACATGTTATACTCGTCCTTTCAGACAATTATTATCAAAGTGTCGCCTGCATGAATGAAATGGGGGCTGCCTGGGTACTGAAAAATGACTACACAACTATTTTACTGCCTGGTTTTGAATTTAAAAAGATAGAAGGAGCTATCAATCCAAGAAAAATCGCCCTAAAACTGGATGGTGATTCCGACGATGTCAAAGAAAAATTAGGACAGCTTAAAGATAAGTTGTTAAAGGAATTTGGATTATTACCTCTTCCAGAGGTGCGTTGGGAAAAACAGCGCGATGAATTTATTTCCGTGATCGCAAAAGGCTGAGAGTCCAATCCTACAATCAGTGATAATGCGCTAAAAATTTTACAGGCTGCTTGCGAATCGGATGATGGCACCATTATAAAAATCAACACCCTGTCCGGTACATATATTCAGGCAAATGGGCAGGACTTTATTACTTCTCAGGAACGGCGGGAAATTGCCAAATGGGAAAGTAGCCTGAAGGAATTAGTAGATACTGGTTTTATTGAAAAACGGCACACCGCATTCTCGTTACTTTAGTGATGAGTTAGGTGTGCCAAATCTTTTAGTAAAATTAGAACATATGTTTGCTATATAAAGAAACATATGGTATTATATAAATATGGAAAAGGATATATTTACTATTAAAGAAAATACACTTTTATATGGTAGAGGATATGTATATTCTTTACAGTACCATCTTGTCTAGTGCACGAAATATAAAAAACAGGTTCTGAAAAATGGATTAGATACAGAATGTAAAAAAATGTTGTATGAACTTGCGGAGGAATACCGATTTCAGATTCTTGCGATGGAGGTTATGCCGG
>PVMN01001863.1_pt1 | contig 25665 bp, 20 predicted proteins | sample 1853401 | NCBI WGS metagenome assembly PVMN01 (sample SAMN08533510, study PRJNA380276) | Human gut metagenome, whole genome shotgun sequencing project.
CGGACCTTGCGGAGAAGATGAAAGCCGAAGCCGAGGGCATCTTCCTGTGGGCATTGGAGGGATTGCAGCGGCTTGTTGCCAACAACTTTAAGTTTACGGAAAGTGACCGCATCCGTGCAAACCGGGAAGCGGTCAAGCGTGACAATAACAACATTTTTGACTTCTTGGATTCCGATGGATACATCCGACGCAAAGCGGATGCATCCATCAGTTCCAAGGACTTTTACGCTATCTATCGCCTGTGGTGCGAGGAAAACTCCCTCGCCCCTCTGAAATCCCGCAGCTTCAGCGACGCTATGGTTGCCAATGCGAAGAAATTCAACTTGGAGCATTGCAACAACATCACCAACTCTGCCGGGCGGCGGGTATGGGGATTTATGGGAGTGGAAGCAGTGGCACGACCTAATATAAATGGGTTTTATGACGTTTCGCCATGTACGTACGTACCGGAGGAATGGCAGGACTGATTCCAGACGTCCTTTTTGGTACGTATATACGCAGCATTTTGCCCGTTGTTCTCTATTTATAGAAACAATCAGCGGTCAGAACTGACCTGTTTTCGGGCATTGAAAATCAATGGTAATGAAAACAGCAAAGTTTTTGACCGCAGGACGAAATCATTTCACCAAATCGTGCTTCTCCAAACCATGCACCCAGTTCACGGAACAGTAGGTGTTTTCACTGTTCAGAGCTAAACCACACGGAACAGCAAAGTGGGATATATGCCTATATGGACAGTGTATCGCACTCACAAAAATAAAGCGATTTTGGAGAAAGCGGATTTTCACTGTTTGGTGCATCTGCTCCGCTTTAGGGAGTAGCCTTTGCACTAAACCACAAATCAAAATTATGGAGGAATTTTCAATATGAATGTACGAAACGAAATCAAGGCACAGATCATCCGTGCCGGAATGACCATGCAGGAAGTGGTTGACCTGCTCTCGGACGAATACGGTTGGAGCGACAGCGTTTCCAACCTGTCCGCAAAATTACAGCGGGAAAGCATCCGATACAAGGAAGTATTGGAACTTGCCGATGTGCTGGGATACGACATCGTATGGCAGCAAAGACGGGAGAAGTAATGCCCCGGCAACAGCCCCTCGCATCTCCCGTCCCCATAGGCGCACTGCAGTGCTGCCTATGGATGGCAGTGAAAGATACGGTTTTCACTGCCGCCGTCTGCAAGAGTCGGTTTCGCAAAACGGCTTGATGCAGACGGGCTGACCATGGGAAAAGGTGCAGACATTTTCGCCTTGGTCAGCAGAGGTCGCCGCAGCGACCGCACTCCCCCTCGGGAGAGCCCTCGGAGAGCCCACGGCACTTTGCAGCCAGTATGGATGAAAGTGTCATAGTGGGTTATTACACTTTGAAAAAGTGCCTCTCCGTAGCTCCCCGCTGTCTGCAAATCTCAAAGAAAGGACAAAAAATCTATGGCAAGAAATGATGGAATAGACCGCACCGTAGCCCGGAATCAGGACTTGGAAACACCGGAAGATGTGGCAAAAATACAGGAACACAATGAGCGTGAAAAGGATAGCTACAGCAATCAGGACATCGTGCCGGAGCGCACGACCCTGAATGTCCATTTCAAAGCTCCCACCGATGATTATGTGAAAATGTTTGAGCAGATGGAACAGGATGGCGTGATCTCCACCAGAGGTCTGAAGCCGGATGCCATCAAATACGGCGAGTTGGTTTTTGATGTGAACTCCGCTTATTTTTACAACCACGGCGGCTATGAATTTGCAAAACAATTTTATGCCGATGCCTATAAAGCCGCTGTGGAGATCGTGGGCGGTGAGCAGTATATCCTCTCCGCTGTGATGCACGCCGATGAGCGAAACCGGGCAATGTCCGAAGCTCTGGGCGAGGATGTGTACCACTACCACCTCCATGTGGTTTATATCCCGGTGGTAGAGAAGCAGATCCTTTGGTCGAAGCGGTGCAAGGATGAATCCCTCCGGGGAACCGTAAAGGAAACGATCATGCAGGTCAGCCGCAGTAAGAAATGGGATTCCAAGCCGGTACTTGACGAGGACGGCAATCCGATGTTGAATGCAAAAGGGAAAAAGATTTTGAAGTCGTCCTACAGTGTGTTGCAGGATGACTTTTTTCATTTCATGCGAGCTGCCGGATATACCGATGTGGAGCGTGGAGAGCGTGGCAGCACCGAGGAACATCTGACGGTGACACAGTTCAAGGTACAGGCAGAACAGCAGCGTTTGGAAGCTGTGACCGGACAGGTGGCACAGGCGGAGCAGAGTTTGGAGGATGCCAAGTCTGCCACGGAAAAGCAGAAAAAGAAGCTGGAAGCTCTGCAAAAGGAAACCAGGACAGCAAAGACCATTGCGCTGACGGTGCAGGACATTGAAGCAATGGGCAAGAAAGCCACATTCGGAAACAATATCACGCTGACACCGGATGAATGCGACACGCTCAAACGCTATGCGGTCAACGGCATTATCGCCAATGCCGACAATAAGCGTCTGAAAGAAAAACTGGCTTCCGCAGAAAAGACGGTTTCCATCTGGAAGCAGCGGTATGAAGCGGTAAACAAAAAATATATGGAACTTAAACAGAAAGCCCAACCCTTTCTGGATGCACTGGAAATCGCATCCGAAAGAGTTCGGGCTTTTATTTCTGCCGTCCTCGTCAGAGGAAAGGAAACACAGGAACACAAAGCACCTGTCCGCAAGCGTAGACAGGACATGGAAATTTGATGGAGGTAACTGCCTATTGAAGAAATATTATGAAGATGCAAAATATAATGCGGCATTTGTCCGCTGTGTGGATGTTATGAGCCAGATGCTCCAGAAATATGGACATCAGGTTTTGGATAAATTGGAACAGGACGCACCGCAGGGAGTGGAGCATTCCGAGGAAAGTAATCAAGCGCAGCTTCTGACGGATAAGGCTGCGTAAAATTTGCAATTTACACGTTGCGTATTCACTATGGCTATGCTATAATGATTACGCAACGTGTATTTTTTGCTTTTGTGGAGAAAAGACGGATGGATTGTAAAAACAGAATTATAAAGTTGCGTGAAAGCACAGGACTGAACCGGAAAGATTTTTGCAAGCTCGTCCATATTCCTTACCGGACTATGACCGAGTGGGAATTGGACAACCGCCATGCACCGGATTATGTGCTGTGGCTTTTGGAGTATTATATCCGCAACGAAGGACTTGTGGTAAAAGAAATGAATGAGGGAGGTGGAGATTCTGAAAAAGAAACAACTTAAATGCTATCTTTATACAAGAGTGTCCACCTCTATGCAGGTTGACGGGTACAGCTTGGATGCCCAGCGTGACAAGCTGCGGAAGTATGCGGCATACGAAGATATGGTTATTGCCGGGGAGTATTCTGACGAGGGATTTTCCGGAAAGAACATCCAAGGGCGGCAGGACTTCCAACGGATGCTGAACGACATCCAGGACGGTAAAGACGGCGTTTCCTATGTGCTTGTCTTTAAGCTCTCCCGATTTGGCAGAAATGCAGCCGATGTTCTGAACTCTTTGCAGCTCATGCAGGATTTTGGTGTCAACCTGATTTGCGTGGAGGATGGCATTGACAGCTCCAAGGATGCCGGAAAGCTTATGATTTCCGTGCTGTCTGCGGTGGCGGAAATCGAGCGAGAGAATATCCGCACACAGACAATGGCAGGACGGGAGCAAAAGGCTCGTGAGGGTAAGTGGAACGGCGGTTTTGCTCCCTATGGATATAAGCTGGAAAACGGAAATCTTGTCATTGCGGAGGATGAAGTAGAAGTAATCCGTGTCATTTATGACCGCTACATCCATACCAACGAGGGAGTTGCCGGAGTAGCCAAATATCTGAACCGCAATGGTTTTATAAAGAAACTGCGGCAGAACAATACCATCCCCGGATTTTCAAGAAACTTCGTGCAAGATGTGCTGGACAATCCTGTTTATATGGGTAAAATAGCCTACGGCAGACGGAGAACCGAAAAGAAACAGGGAACAAGAAACGAGATGCACATAGTCGAACAATCGGAGTTCCCCGTTTATGAGGGTCAGCACGAAGCCATCATTTCCGAAGAAGATTGGTATCTGGCACAGGAAAAACGCAAGCTCAATTCCTTTAAGCGGGAAAAGATTAACAATCCAGACCATGCACACATCCTGTCCGGTATCCTGAAATGCCCATGCTGCGGCAAAAGTATGTACGGAAATATTGCCAAGGCACACAGTAAGGACAAGAAAACCCGGTATTATTACTACTGCAAAAATACGGTTACGCCTACCGGACATGAGTGCCGCTTCCGGCTCAATATCGAACAGACAGAGATCAACAAATTTGTGGCGAAGGTCATTTCCGCTATGGTCAGCAATCCCCGATTTATAGAAGCAATTCAAGCGAAAATTGGAACGGCGGTTGATACAGAGGATATGGAAAAGCAGATCGCCGTTCTGCAAGGACAGCTAAAGCAAGCCTTTGGAACGAAAAGCCGCTTGGAGCGCCAGATGGATACTTTGGACATCAACGATGCCCACTATGACAGAAAAATTTTGGATTTGCAGCGCCGATATGATGAACAGTATGATACGATAGAGGAAATCGAAGTTCAGATTGGCGAATTGCAAAGTCAGATACGCAGCATCCAGCAGGAGAAAATCTCCGGCGATAACATTTATCGGCTCTTACTGGCATTTGATGAAGTCTACCATTCCGCAACAGAAGCGGAACAGAAAGAGTTTATGAAAGCCTTTATCGAGCGAATTGAGATGTTCCCGGAAAAGAGAAAAGACGGAAGCTGGATAAAGAAGATTGTATTCAACTTCCCTGTGCCTGTTGATGGCGAGGAAGTGAAAGAACTTCCCTTGGAAACTGAAACAACCGTCGAAGCGGTTCTCCTTTTGACCAAACTCCATGTCGAGCGGCATATCGAAGTGGACGTCAGTATGGATGAGCTGGATGTGACTGCCGCAGAGAGCAAGGCGACTTACAACGAGATTCGGGACTATGTGTGGGAACACCATCAGTTGAAGGTATCCAATCTCTATATCGCACAGGTGAAGCAGAAGTACGGCATCATCGAGCGGGAGAATTACCATAAAGCGAAAAACGAGAATGCAAAGCAACCTCAGTGTCCGAAGGAGAAAGAGGATGCGATTGTGGAAGCGTTGAAGTGTTTTAAGATGATATAAGCAGGAATCCTACGATTTACAAACACTTGACCGCTTTGCAAATCGTGGGATTTTTATTACACAAAATAATTTCGTTGAAAGCATTTGACAACATACAACAAACCAAGTACTATTTAAGATAGAATTTATCGTTTGGAGGCGATATTATGGATTTTATACGCAAACAAAAAGAAAAACTTCCGGTGTTAGCCATCTGTTATGACTTTGATAAAACCTTGTCGCCCGACGATATGCAAGCTCAGGGATACATTCAGTCTGTCGGCTATGATGTCAAAACATTTTGGGACAAATCCAATAAGATGGCCCAAGATAATGACATGGATACAAATCTGGCCTATATGTATACTATGATGACAGAGGCGGAAGGGAATTTACCTTTCACAAAAAAGACTCTCGCTGCATATGGCGCAAAAGTAAAATTCTTTAACGGTGTAGAAACGTGGTTTGAACGCATCCGAGCTTATGGAAAAGTACATGGTGTCATTGTAGAGCACTATATCATTTCCTCTGGACTAAAGGAAATGATAGAAGGAACCCCCATGGCAAAAAATGGCGCGTTTGAAAAAATATACGCAAGCTCGTTTTATTACAACGAACGTGGTGTTGCCAAATGGCCTGCACAAGTCATCAATTACACAAGCAAAACTCAATTCCTGTTCCGCATTGAAAAAGGAACATTGGACATCAACGATCCAGCAGTAAATGATTATTTTCCACCAGAGCAAATGCGCGTTCCCTTCCGCAATATTGTTTATATTGGGGATAGCGATACAGACATTCCCTGCATGAAACTTGTGAATTCGTCTGGAGGACATTCTATTGGAGTTTATAATCCCTCTACGATGGACAAGCAGAAAGTCTTTAAGATGATTCAAGATAATCGCATCAAGCACTTTGCTCCGGCTGACTACTCGGAGGGTAGTGAACTTGATCAGCTGGTGAAAGCGATTATTGATAAAACTGCTACCTATGAGAAGCTAGAATCCAACTATTTTGACAATCTTGCAGAAGCCCGGGGAAAATAAGAAGTAAAAATCAAACTGTTTATAAGAACAGCCGCACAGCGACCACCTCTCACGGTCTCGCTGTGCGGCTGTTCTTGTTTCGTTTTCACCACAAATATTCTTCGTAGTTGTGTATTTCGTCCTGTTCGTTTCGTCCTGTTCGGCGTGGGTCAACTTCTGCTGTTCCTTGCGGTGTTCATCGGAGGGGTCGTAAGATGATTTGATAAAGATGTCCGTCTGGTTTTCAGGCGGGCATTTTCTTTTGCCGGAATATGGTGTTTATACTTTTATCGTGGTACAATAGATGCAAGAATCATTCTTCAGGAAAAGCAATCTTCCGTCCACTTTATGGGACACCCATTGTTGTAAAATCAGGATGTCCACCTATCACAAAAACAAGGAGCAACGTATGCCAAACGATAAGATCACCGCCGTAGGTGCCAACATTGCCGAAAAAGCCGCCATGATCTGGAACGTAGCCGATATGCTGCGGGGGCCGTTCAAGCCTCACGAGTACGGTCTGGTCATTCTGCCCATGACCGTGGTGAAGCGGTTCCACGACTGCCTGCTGCCGACCCATCAGGCAGTGCTGGACACCTACGAAAAGGTGAAAAAGCTGCAAGTCATCGACGGCTTTTTGCAGAAGGCCTCCGGCTACCAGTTCTATAACACCAGCCGGTTCACCTTCGAGACCCTGCTGGCAGACCCGGACAACATTGAGTCCAACTTCCGGGATTACCTGTCCGGTTTCTCTGCCAACGCACAGGACGTGCTGGCAAAGTTCGACTTTGACAACATCATCAAGCGGATGGTAGAGAGCAACACCCTCTACCTCGTTATCAAGGAGTTCGGCTCCGAGAAGGGCTATCTTGGCCCGGACAAGATCAGTGCCGTGGACTGCGGCTACATCTTCGAGGACCTGGTGCGGCGGTTCTCCGAGAGCTTTGGCGAGGAAGCCGGAGCCCACTTCACCAGCCGGGACATCATCTACCTGATGACCGACCTGCTGCTGTCCGAAGCCGACCTCGACACCAGCAGCATGACCGTTTACGATATGGCCATGGGAACCAGCCAGATGCTCAGCTGCATGGAGGAGCGCATCCACGAGCTGAACAGCGACATTGAGGTGACCTGCTTCGGGCAGGAGTTCAACCCCTCCACCTTTGCCATCGCCAAGGCGGACATGATGATCCGGGGCGGCGACCCCAACAATATGCGGTTCGGTGATACTCTGTCGGAAGATCAGTTTCCCGGGTTCACCTTCCAGTACATCATCTCCAACCCGCCCTTCGGCATCGACTGGAAGCGGGAGCAGAAGGCGGTGGAAGCCGAAGCCACCCGGGGCGAGATGGGGCGTTTTGCCCCCGGTCTGCCCAAGATCAGCGATGGTCAGCAGCTTTTTGTGCTGAACGGCCTTGCCAAGCTGGCAAACAAGGGCAAGATGGCCATTATCCAGAACGGCTCTCCCCTGTTCAGCGGCGATGCCGGCAGCGGGCCCAGCAACATCCGGCAGTATATTCTGGAAAACGACTGGCTAGACTGCATCATCCAGCTTTCCACCGATATGTTCATGAACACCGGCATTTCCACCTACATCTGGGTGCTCAGCAAGGATAAGCCCTCCCACCGTGCGGGCAAGGTGCAGCTTATTGACGCCAGCCACTGCTTTGAGCCCCGCCGCAAGAGCATCGGCACCAAGCGCAACGACATTACCGATGTCTGCCGGGAGCTGATCGTCACCGCCTACGGTGAGTTTGCCAACGGCAAGGTGTACGGCGACAAAAACGGCATCTACTGCGAGAGCAAGGTGTTCGAGAGCGTGGAGTTCGGCTACAACAAGATCGTGGTGGAGCGCCCCCAGCGGGACGAGGCGGGCAACGTTATCCTGAAGCGTGGCAAGCCTGTGCCGGACACCAGCCTGCGGGACACCGAAAACGTGCCGCTGGTGCAGGATATTGACGCCTACTTTGCCCGGGAAGTTCTGCCCTACGCCCCCGACGCCTGGATCGACCACAGCAAGACCAAGGTGGGCTACGAGATCCCCATGACCCGCTATTTCTACGAGTATCAGGCACCGGAAGCCGTGGAGGATATTGTAGCACGCATCACCGCACTGGAACAGGATATCTCCGCCGGGCTGGCAGAGCTGTTCCATAAGGAGGGCTGACCATGGCACGGAAAATGAAAGACAGCGGCATTGAATGGATTGGGGAGATTCCGGAGGGGTGGGAGGTTTCCCAATTGAAATATGCAACCCGGTGGAAAAGCGAGAAGGGATGTCCAGATGCACCCGTTTTATCTCTCTATCGTGACTTTGGTGTTGTCCCAAAAGACAGCCGCAATGATAACCACAACGTAACTTCCTTAGATACTTCTAATTATAAAGTCGTTGATATTGGAGATTTAGTTATCAATAAAATGAAAGCATGGCAAGGTTCTATGGCGGTTTCTGATTACCGAGGAATTGTTAGTCCAGCTTATCATGTATGTAGCATTACGAGTAATAAGGTCAACAAGCGCTATCTGCACCATCTTTTGAGGAATCCAGCATATCTGCCCGAATATGCACGCCTTTCAACCGGTATGAGAATCGGTCAATGGGATTTAGGATTCGATGATTTCAAAAACATTCCGTTTCTTATTCCTCCGCTTGACGAACAGGCAAAAATCGCAGATTACCTTGACAATGGTTGTGCTTCACTTGATGTCATCCTCGACAAAACTCGTTCCAGCATTGAGGAATACAAAAAACTCAAACAGGCGGTTATTACGCAGGCGGTGACCAAAGGCGTGCGTGGTGAGCGGGAGATGAAGGATAGCGGCAATCCATGGTTTGGACAAATCCCAACAGATTGGAAACTTAGCCGTGTCGGTTTGCACTTTTCTATTATTCTGGGCAAAATGCTATGCAATGCACCGCTCAATGATACTTACACTCTTGAACCATATTATTGTGCTGCTGATGTTCATTTTGATGGTGTGGCTGATGGAGAGCGAAAAAAGATGTGGTTCAGCCCTGTTGAAAAAGAATTATATCGTGTTTCGGTCGGAGATTTGCTGGTTGTTGAAGGCGGTGCCGGTGCTGGTGGAAGCGCAATTGTTGAAAATCAGGATTCCTACACTTACATTCAGAACTCCATTATGATTGTTCGTAGCAAGGGAAATACTGACAACCGTTACTTGCGCTACCTGTTAGAGTTTCTTGTTAAGCAAGGTTATATTGATGTTGTCTGTAACAAGGCAACTATCCCTCATTTTACAAAAGACAAATTGTCTTGCGTCCCCTTCTGCCTTTGCCCCACTGGTGAGCAAAAAGAAATTGCTGACTACCTTGACGCAAAATGCGCCGAAATTGACAAGCTGATTGCAAAGAAGGAGCAGCTGGTAAAAGAGCTGGAAAATTACAAAAAGAGCTTGATTTTTGAATATGTAACTGGTAAAAAAGAGTTGAGGCGGTGACTTCAATGGACAAATTACTTTACAACAAAGATGTTTTAGTTGCAAGAATTGATTCCCTTAACCATTTTACATGGATCAACAAGTCCTTGGCTCCGTTATACTTGCAGAACAGTGAAAATTTTGTAGGCTGGCTAGAAAATCGGTGTATTGACACACATCGTCCTAATTCGCGTCTGTTAAGGCGCGCTTTACGGCTCGAAGCTCTAGAGGATTCCGACCTTGCATTAGAAGTCAATGCTGCGACTATCACGGATACATATTGGGTAAAAGATGCCGATTCGCCATTAAAATGGTGCGATGTACAATTCAAAAAAGCTGAGTATTCCAGTTTGGCACTTATAGGTGGATATGATAATTTTCAAAAAGCGGCAACTTCTTCTAATAAAAAGACTCAAGAGCTCACAAATAGCGGCAGTTTTGAAAAATGCTGGCGCGTTAGAGATGGTAGTTGGTGGTTATATAAACAGGCCACTTCCAATCAACTTTTTTCAGAACTATTCGCATATAAGCTCGGTCAAGAACTGGGTTTCAATATGGCTGAGTATCGAGCTGGTTCCCGATATATTAAACAAGGCATTCGCTATATCTGTAGCAAAGATTTTACAGAGGGAACAAAATACAATTTTGAACCAATAGTTGCTATTACCGGAACAGATGTTACTGATTATATAAAAACATATTCCAAACTCAAGCAGCTTGATTCTTCTATCGCAAGTAACTATGTTTCAATACTTTTCCTAGATACCCTTTTATACAATCCAGACAGGCATTGCTATAATTTCGGCTTATTAACCGATCCTGACACTGGTGAAATCCTTCGCCTTGCTCCAAATTTCGATAATAACATGGCTTTGATTTCTGATAATTATCCTTCGAGTTGTATCCGAAAAAATGATATTTTAATTGATGATTTCAACGCTTTACTCGATTCTGGAGCAGTTTGGAATGGTTATAGTGACACTTATACACTCCCTATTATTACTGATTCGCTAATCCGCAAAATCATCCGAGACATTGGAATAAAGGTTAAAGAAAATTTCATAGCCGACTTTATAATGACATCGTACAACTTGATAGGATGGAACAAAAAAATGACCATTGAAGATATTGTTCGCACCGTTCGCGGAAAAGATTATATTCCGCTTCTTGATTCTTCAAAAAACCCAGTCGACCAAGAAGCAATCAAAAATATCACCAATGATGTTTTCTATGTTTCTCCATGCTTAAAGACTTTATATCAAACGCCGTCTCCCCGTATTATGATTTTTTCCGCTGCTGGAGCGACAGGCAAAAGTGCTTTAGCTCATTATTTAGCCCACACCTTTAAATGTCCTTATTGGAATTTGGCATTAACTCCTGTTGGCGATAGTACTTTCTATGGCCGTCTCGACAAACGAATTGGTCGTAAAAATGTGGATTCCTTTCACTCCAAGCTATGCGTTGGTGAAACCGCTTTAATCATTGATGCTTTTGACGAAGCTGAAATTCGTCGAGGTCGTTCTGATATCGCTTTATTTCTTGACGATATTATTGAATTTTCAGATGGCATACAGGTACCCTCTATTATTTTACTTTCCCGTTCAGAAAATGCTCTTTTTCTACAAACATATCTCACTGACCACTCTATTCCATTAGTTCATTACGAGATTGGCATCATTGATGAAACAAACGGAAAGAAATTTATTCAATTATCGCTTAAGCAAAAAGGCATCAATGTCACTCCGACTGTTATCGATGCCATTAATAGCGAATTCGAAAATATCACCTCGTATTTAGGGGATGCTGCAAGAGATTTTTTAGGCTATCCTCCTGTCCTTGAAGCACTCACTGCCGTTCTTACACACGAGTCCAACACATTAAAACTCGTTCAAAGTCTAAAAAAGGGTAACGGTTCAGATAAATTGTTCGAAGGAATAATGAAAAATCTGCTTTTACGTGAGCAAGGAAAAGTCGTCGATCAATTAAAACCCCTCTGGAAAATTTGCTCTCCCAAATTTCATGATTGGAATAGCATTTATAGTTGTGATGAGCAGATTTTTAATATTCTTAGCTACATTTGGTTTGGCGATTTTGTAGAAGATGTGGAAAGTCCAAGTATCCCAGATTCTCTCAAAGAAAGTTATAAAAACTCTATCTCAACTTTCTTGCCATCGCACCCATTCATTAAAGAAGTTTCTCCTTCAAAATACGATTTTTCCGGACCAGCATTTCATGACTACAGTATTGCCTATGGCCTAATATCACAGAATTCTGTTTTACAAGATATGACTAGGGAATACCTTGGGCGTTCTGAACGTGTTTCTCCGCTTCTTGCTGAATTTTATTCCACTATGGGCTCAAAGATCCCAATTAGTTGTACAGACTTTCCATATATCTATTCCTCTTTCAAGGCTGCCGAAAAAAATGATCAATGGACAACACTTCGTATTTTCCCAAATGAAACGGATTCCGTGTTAGCCACTATTAGCCGTTATGATTATTCTGAATCGAAGTGCGTAAAAGAATTAAAATGCTCGATCAAATTAGAAACCACTTCTCCAACTCTCTATCTTCCCGACATTGAAAACAGTTTTATCATCTTTCCCGGAAAAATCGTTCTTGGTTCTAAAGATGCAACTTATTTTTCCGAAGTCTCATTAAAAAACTGTATTATAGATTGTATTGATTTAGACTTCAAAGCCGACAATATACTTGTTAAGGATCAGTCGGAATTTGGATCCATTATTTATGCAGCCCATTCTATATCTGTTCCTGAAAAATGCAATATCATTATTTTGAACGATCAAGCACTTAAAATTTGTTCGCCTAATATTGAGCGCAATTATAAGCTTCGTTGTTTTTTCTTTAATCCGCATTCTGTATATACCGGAAATCTAAACTATTTTTCACATTTAGTCAGTGTGATATGCGGTGAATTCCGAAAAAATACAGCCCGCAGCAAGCTACTGATAAATAAACTCTATCTCAGCGACAAAAGCAGCAGAAAATATACTGCTTTTAATTTCTTAGTTGATTACGGTTGTATATATGAAAACGGTTCCAATTATGTTTTAAGCTTAAAAAAACTAAGTGAATTAGGGATTAAGTGGAGTTCTACCGCTCAACGTGAACCTACTACTTTTCCAGAAGCCTTCATGAAATATTGTGAATGGAGCAAAAAACAAAAGGAGTGAAATACAAATGCCCCTCAACACCACCGAAAAGCAGTTTGAATCGGACATTGCGGCGGCGCTGCTCTCCCCTGCCGGGGGCTACACCCGCAATGGGGATTGCTATGACCCCAAGCTGGGGCTGTTTGTGGATACCCTGATCCGCTTTATGCAAAAGACCCAGCCCAACGAGTGGGCATTTTTTGAAAAGCAGAACCCGGTAAACCCGGTGCGAAAGTTCTGCACGGCCTTTAACAATGCCTGCGATGCGGACGGGCTGCTTTCGGTGCTGCGGCATGGGTTCAAGCACCGGGGACGGCGGTTCCGGGTGTGCTATTTTCAGCCGGAATCCGCGCTGAACCAGAAGGATGCCCAGCGCTACGCCCAAAACGAGATCACCTGCAACCGGCAGTGGTTCTACTCCGACACCACCCACAACTCGGTGGACATGGTGCTGGCGGTAAACGGCATCCCGGTGTTCGCCTTTGAGCTGAAGAACCAGTTCACCGGGCAGACTGTGGAGAACGCCAAGCAGCAGTGGATGCACGACCGGGACCCCCGGGAGGTGTGTTTCCAGTTCAACAAGCGCATTCTGGGCTACTTTTGCGTAGACCTGACCGAGGTGTGGATGGCCACCCGGCTGGCGGGCAAGGACACCCGCTTTCTGCCCTTCAATCAGGGCTCTAACGGTGCCGGGCGGGACGGCGGCGCAGGCAACCCGCCCAACCCCAGCGGCTACCTTACCGCCTACCTCTGGGAAGAAGTGTTCCAGAAGGACAGCATGATGGACATCCTGCAAAAGTTTATGAGCCTGCAGGACGGCAAGACCCTGATCTTTCCCCGGTACCACCAGCTGGACGTGGTGCGCAAGCTGGTGGCAGATGTGCGGCAAAAGGGTGCCGGGCAGCACTATCTCATCCAGCACAGCGCCGGGTCGGGCAAGTCCAACTCCATTGCTTGGACGGCGTACCGGCTGGCTTCCCTGTTCAACACCGAGAACAAGCCGGTGTTTGCCAGCGTCATCGTGGTGACTGACCGCACCGTGCTGGACGCACAGCTGCAGGAGACCATCTCCGGCTTCGACCATACGCTGGGTGCGGTGGAGGCCATCGGCGAGGACAAAAACTCCGGCGACCTGCGGGATGCCATCAACAACGGCGCACGCATCATCATCACCACGCTGCAAAAGTTCCCGGTCATCTACACTGAGGTGAACAAGACCGCCGGGAAGAACTATGCCGTTATCATCGACGAAGCGCACTCCTCCCAGACCGGCACCTCTGCTTTAAAGCTGAAAGCCGCCCTTGCCGACACCGAGGACGCACTGCGGGAATATGCCGAGCTGGAAGGCAAAGCGGAGGACGAGATCGACCCGGAGGATGCGCTGGTGAAGGAACTGACCTCCCACGGGCGGCACAAGAACCTGTCCTTCTTTGCCTTTACCGCCACCCCAAAAGCCGCCACGCTGGAACTGTTCGGCACCGAGTACCCGGACGGCAGCCACCACCCCTTCCACATTTACAGTATGCGGCAGGCCATTGAAGAAGGGTTCATTCTGGATGTGCTGCAAAACTACATGACCTATTCCACCTGCTTCAAGATCGCCAAGACCATCCCGGACAACCCCGACCTGCCTGCCAGCCGGGCGGCGAAGCTCATCCGCAAGTACGAGGAACTGCACCCCTACAACATCAGCCAGAAGGCAAAGATCATTGTAGAGACCTTCCGGGAGACCACCAGCCACAAGATCGGCGGGCGGGGCAAGATGATGGTGGTCACCTCCTCCCGATTGGCAGCGGTGCGGTACTTCCACGAGGTCAAGCGCTATATTGCCGAGCAGGGCTATGACGATGTGCAGATCTTAGCGGCGTTTTCCGGTGCCGTACCGGACGGCGGCGTGGAGTACACGGAGCAGTCCCTGAACGTCCGCACTGACGGCAGCCACATTGCGGAGAGCCAGACCAAAAAGGAGTTTCACAACAACTTCAATGTGCTCATCGTGGCAGAAAAATACCAGACCGGTTTTGACGAACCGCTGCTCCACACCATGATCGTGGACAAAAAGCTGAAGGGCGTCAAGGCGGTGCAGACCCTCTCCCGCCTGAACCGTACCTGTCCCGGTAAAATCGACACCTTTGTGCTGGATTTTGTGAACAAGGCAGAGGACATCCGGGAGGCTTTCCAGCCGTTTTATCAGGAAACCTTTCTGGAGCAGGAGGTCAACACCGACCTCATTTACAAGACCCAGAAGGAGCTGCGGAGCTTTGCCGTCTATTCCGATGCAGACGTGGAAGCCTTTGCCAAGGAGTATTTCCGCAGCACCAAGCAGGATAAAAACGCCGTGGGCCGCATGAGCAGCGTCTTGAAGCCGGTGGCAGACCGCTACAACCAGAAAACGCAGACCGAGCGGTACCAGTTCCGCCGCCTGCTGCGCAGCCTTGTCAAGTGGTACGGCTACGTTTCACAGGTGGCGCGGATGTTCGATGAAGAGCTGCACAAGGAGAACGTATTCTGTGCCTACCTGCTCAAGCTGCTGCCGCCGGACGAGGTCTCTCCGCTGGATCTGGAGGGCAAATTGCAGCTGGAGTATTACAAGCTGCAAAAGACCTTTGCCGGTGCCATCGAGCTGGAACACGCCAAGGGCGTCTACGAGCCGGTCACCCAGAAGGGTGCTCTCGGCCACGACCCCAAGGAGCCGCTGGACGAGATCATTTTGAAGATCAACGAGAAGTTCAAGGGCGAGTTCACCAATGCCGACCGGGTACTGCTTACCGCCCTGCATGACCGTCTGCTGGCCGACCCGAAGCTGGCAAAGCTGGCGCGCAGCTCCGACCCGCAGATCTTTACCGAGAGCATCTTCCCCAAAGCCTTTGACACCGCCGCACAGGACAGTTATCTCGAAGCGCAGGACACCTTCTCTTCCTTGTTTGAGGATACCAGCAAGTACAAGGCTATTATGTCAGCTCTGGCAGAGTGGCTGTATGGGGAATTTCGGAAAAAGTAAAACAGTTTTCCTTTTTGTTTGCTTAAAACAGCCTGCATCCACCGGATGCAGTTCAAGGGTTTGGGTGTTCCCAACAAGTATTTTGCAACGCAAAAGAAGCAGATGTATATACGTCTGCATTGCTTGCGGGTGCTATGAAGCCTCTCAACGTGCTTCCCAAATTTGAAAATCATTTTGCAAATCAAACCGTCCGTTTTCAAGTTCAACTTGAAGCGGGCGGTTATTTTTTTTGCTCAGGAGGTTTTTGCGTTTGCATCCGCAGCAAACAGGGCGAGTTGGTACCAACTCGCAATTTTTTGAATCTGTTTTTTACAAATCCGACTTCAAAAACACTTGTTGGGCTTCGCCCAAACCCAATATTCAGTGCAAAAATCACGCTGAACGAGCAAATTTTCTTAGAGAAAAACGTTTTTCGAAAATTGGCGTTGATTCATTCAATATTGCATCAAACCGGAACTATTACTTCCGGTTTTGAAGGCAAGAAGCGGAAGCATTCCTTCCGGTTTTTCCTTGGGTTTCTCCTAAAATACACTGAAAACCGGAAGGAATGCATACTACGCAGAATTGCGCAGTCACAGTATACAAAAATGCCAAGGATGACTGTGCAGAAACGAGTAGTATGATTGCGCAGAAATGCACACCTAACCAACGTAATAAGAGCAACCTGAAAGATAGCCACCTGATAAGAACAACAGACGCTCATTTGACCTTTGGAGAATGAATCAAAAAATATTTCTAAAAATCCGCCTGGACTGTCAAAGTTCTGCTACAAGGAAATGGAGTTGCCTATTGAATAATTGCCGCCGTACAGAAACCAGCCCTTCCTCTTCGGACTGCTCTACGCCCATACTCGATGAATGGAGCGCATTCGCAACCTTTCTAGCTGATGTGATTGAGAAGTACGCATCTGTCTTGGAAATAGACAAAGCAGAATCCTTATCAAACAACGAAAATCAACAAGATGCTGTTGATACCACCATTGCAGCATGATATAATATTCTTGTAATACTTGTCCCAACACAGTGGTAGGGCCTTTCTCTCCACTGTACTACATACACGGAACGAGGTACTTAAAATGAATCGTCCAGATGACTCTCCTAAAAATTCCATCCTCATTTACACCACAGAAGATGGCCTGACCAAAATTGATACTACCTTTGACGGTGACACCGTCTGGCTGTCCATTGACCAGATGGCTGAGTTGTTCCAACGTGACAAATCCACAATTTCCCGTCACATCAAAAACATTTTTGCAGAGGGTGAGCTTGAACGAGATTCAGTTGTTGCAAAATTTGCAACAACTGCCGCAGACGGAAAGACCTATCAGGTCGAATTCTACAATCTTGACGTCATTATTTCTGTTGGTTATCGTGTCAAATCCAAACGAGGCACACAGTTCCGTATCTGGGCAACTGGCATCCTGAAGGAATATATGCGCAAGGGATTTGCGCTGGATGACGAACGCCTGAAAAATCTGGGCGGCGGTGGATATTTCAAAGAGCTGTTAGAACGCATCCGTGACATCCGTGCTTCCGAAAAAGTGTTTTATCGTCAGGTTCTGGAAATCTATGCAACCAGCATCGACTATGACCCAAAAGCGGAAATTTCTGTCCAATTCTTCAAAAAAGTTCAGAATAAAATTCATTATGCCATCCACGGTCAGACTGCCGCTGAGGTCATTTACAATCGTGCAGATGCCGAAAAGGAATTTATGGGTCTGAACACTTTTGCAGGAAATCAGCCCACCTTACAAGAAGCCACTATCGCCAAAAACTATCTGAACGAGAAAGAGCTTCGTGCTATGGGGCAGTTGGTTTCCGGCTATCTGGATTTTGCTGAACGTCAGGCAGAACGTGAACAGCCCATGACCATGCAGGATTGGGCAAACCACCTTGACCGCATCCTGACTATGAGCGGCGAGCAGCTGCTTGTTGGCAATGGCAGTGTGACCCACAAGCAGGCAGTGGACAAAGCTACTACCGAATATCGGAAATATAAGGCTAAAACCCTCAGCGATGTGGAGCAGGATTATCTGGATTCCATTAAGTTTCTGGAGCAGAAAGCAGACAAGAAATAATTGTTTTGTGAGGTTTTTATGTCACAGGAAAAGACAAAGGTTTACATTTACACCCGTGTTTCCACGACCATGCAGATTGATGGATACTCGCTGGATGCACAGAAAGGTCGCATGAAAGCCTATGCAGACTTCAACAAATACCAGATCGTCGGCGAATACGAGGATGCAGGCAAATCGGGCAAATCCATTGAAGGCCGTGCTTCTTTCTGCCGAATGATGGAGGACATCAAATCCGGCAAGGATGGTGTTGCCTATGTGCTGGTGTTCAAGCTCTCCCGTTTTGGCCGCAACGCTGCCGATGTACTGTCTACCTTGCAGGTAATGCAGGATTTTGGTGTGAACCTGATTTGCGTGGAGGACGGCATTGATTCTTCTAAAGACGCTGGCAAGCTGATGATTTCCGTTTTGTCTGCTGTCGCTGAAATCGAGCGTGAGAACATCCGTGTCCAAACCATGGAAGGCCGCATCCAGAAGGCACGGGAAGGTCGCTGGAACGGCGGATTTGCGCCCTATGGTTATCGTTTGGTTGACGGTGTGCTGCAAATCAATGAAGATGAAGCTCCTGCCATTCGCACGATTTTTGAGCAATATGTAAACACGGACACAGGTGCAAATGGTCTTTCCAAATATCTGGAGACCCACGGCTTTCAGAAACTTGCTCGTCAAAATGGCACCTCTCCCCTTTTCAGTGCAACATTGATTCGTGCCATCCTGAAGAACCCCGTCTACTGCGGAAAAATCGCCTTTGGTCGCCGCAAACTCGAAAAGATTCACGGCACCCGGAACGAATATCATCAGGTTCCACAGGAGAATTATTTGCTGGTGGACGGCCTGCACGAAGGCATCGTATCGGAAGAATTGTGGAACGCCGCACAGGTCAAGCTGTTGGCGCAGTCCAAACGATACGAACCAGTCAACCGCAGCAAGACGGAACAGGCGCATTTATTATCCGCCCTTATCAAGTGCCCCATTTGCGGTGCTGGAATGTACAGCAACAAATGCACCAAACGAAAGAAAGATGGCACACCCTATAAATCTTTCTCTTATTACAGTTGCAAGCACCGCAAGATGCAACGTGGGCAAAAATGCGATTTCAACAAGCAAATTCAGGAAGAAGTTCTGGACAACGCCGTGGTGGAGGTTATCATCAAACTGGTCAGCAATCCAAAGTTTGTCGCCATGATGCAGGAGAAGATCAACAGCAAAGTAAACACCACTGCCATTGAACAGGAAATTGCGGCCGCTGAAAAGCAGTTGCGGCAGTATCACTCCGTCAAGTCCAAAATCACGGAGGAGATCGACGCACTTGACCCGGATGAGCGCCATTACATCATCCGCAAATCTGACCTTGACGAGCGGCTTTACAGGATGTACGATAAAATCGAGGAAGCAGAAAACAACCTGATGGATGCCCGGGCAAAGAAGCAGGCTATCGAAGCGGATAAAATCACGGGCGACAACATTTACAAAGTTCTCATCTGCTTTGAAAAACTCTACAATGTGATGAATCCCCTTGAACGCAAAAAGCTGATGGAACATCTGATTTCTGAAATTCAGATCTACCCGGAGCGTCAGCCCAACGGTCAGTGGCTCAAATCCATCAAATTCCGACTGCCTATCGTTGAAAGCGATATTGATCTGTGTTTGGACAATGAAAGTCATACCGAATGTGTGCTGAGCCTTTCCAAGGTGTGAGGTTTGAAAAAATGGCTATTCCAAAATATAATGAACTTTACTCGCTGTTCCTCTTTGCGATTCAGGACGGTGCCCCGCATTCTTCAAAAGATGTAAAGAAAATCATCTCTCAAAAACTCCAGTTAACCGCCTTGCTCTTGAATTGGTAAACATACATAAAAAGCGCCCGTCCCGGTTTTTTCCGGGACAGGCGCTTTGCATTTTAACCTTGTAATTTATCAGGACAGAATCATGCGGTCATTTGCAAACTCGCCGCCGCTGGCGATCTGGAACTTTGCCAGCAGGTCGGAGACGTGCAGGTTCTTCTTTTCCTCACCGGAAACATCATAGATGATATGGCCTTCGTACATCATGATCAGGCGGTTGCCATACTTAATGGCATCCTTCATGTTGTGGGTGATCATCATGGTGGTGAGATGGTTTTCCTCCACGATTTTGGCCGAGAGGGTCAGCACCTTGAGCGCGGTCTTGGGGTCCAGCGCAGCGGTGTGCTCGTCCAGCAGCAGGAGCTTGGGCTTGTTCATGGTAGCCATCAGCAGGGTCAGTGCCTGACGCTGGCCGCCGGAAAGCAGGCCCACACGGGCCGTCAGGCGGTCTTCCAGACCCAGATCCAGCGTCTTGAGCAGTTCACGGTACTGCTCGCGCTCTGCCTTGGTAATGCCAATGCGCAGGGTGCGGGGCTTGCCGCGGCGTGCAGCCAGGGCAAGGTTCTCTTCGATCTGCATGGTGGCAGCAGTGCCGGTCATGGGGTCCTGAAACACGCGGCCGATGTAAGCGGCACGCTGATGCTCGCTCAGGCGGGTCACATCCACACCGTCAATAATGATCTTGCCTTCGTCCACCGGCCACACACCGGCAACTGCGTTCAGCATGGTGGATTTGCCTGCACCGTTGCCGCCGATCACGGTAACGAAATCGCCCTCGTTCAGCTTCAGGTTCAGGCCGTTCAGGGCAGTTTTCTGGTTGACCGTGCCAGCGTTAAAGGTCTTGGAAACATTCTGGATCTCAAGCATTTTTTGCATCCTCCTTTGCCTTCTTCACCGGCTTCGAGAAGTACTTGCCCTTCCAGTACGGCACGGCAAGGAAAACAGCCACCACAGAAGCGCTCAGCAGCTTGAGCAGGTTGGCATCGAAACCCAGAGTCAGCACCAGCTGGATGACAATGTAGTAGATGATGGCACCCAGAGAGACAGAAACCATCTTGAGTGCAAAGTTGTGGAAGATGCGGCTGAACAGAGCCTCGCCAATGATGACAGCAGCCAGACCAATGACGATCGCGCCACGGCCCATGCCGACATCTGCAAAGCCCTGATACTGGCTCAGCAGAGCGCCAGACAGCGCCACCAGACCGTTGGACACAGCCAGGCCCAGCACGATATTGAAGTTGGTGTTGATGCCCTGCGCACGGGACATGGCGGGGTTAGAGCCGGTGGCACGGATGGCACAGCCCAGCTCGGTGCCGAAGAACCAGTACAGAATGCCGATCAGCACCGCTGTGACAATGATGATCATAACGATAGGGTTGTGGAGAGCAAACTCCTTGACCCAGCGCAGGGAGATCAGCAGGTTGTACTTGTCCACGTTGATGGCCTGATTGGCCTTGCCCATGATTTTGAGGTTAATGGAATACAGCGAAAGCTGGGTCAGGATGCCGGCAAGGATGGCCGGAATGCCCATAAATGTGTGCAGGACACCGGTGACGAGGCCGGACAGCAGGCCTGCCAGCAGCGCCATGAGCAGGGAGACCCAGACGTTCTGGCCGGACAGCAGGCACATGACGCACACTGCACCGCCGGTGCCAAAGGAGCCGTCCACGGTCAGATCGGCCACATCCAGAATACGGTAGGTCAGGTACACGCCAATGGCCATGATACCCCAGATAAGGCCCTGTGCACAGGCACCCGGCAAAGCGCCCGGCAGGTTTGCCAGTCTTGCAATGATTTCCAAAACAATTCCTCCTAAACGTTACACTTTTTTACTTCCCGTTTGATACGGGAAAGCGGAGAAGAGCACTTTTTACCCTTCTCCGCTGATTTTCTGTTTGGTTTCCCGGAGTATTTTAGCCCTCGATCTCCTCGTAGCCGTCGGGAACGGTCAGGCCCAGATCGTCGCAGATCGTCTTGTTGTACTTCTTGGTCACATCGGTGTACTCGATGGGCATGGTGGAGACATCAGCCTCGCCGTTCAGGATCTTCACTGCCATCTCACCAGTGGTGTAGCCCAGATCGTAGTAGCTGATGGAAAGGGTAGCCACGCCGCAGCCGGCGCAGATGCCCTCTTCGCCAGCGAACACGGGCTTCTTGGCCGGGCGGCAGATGCCGTCCACAATGCCGGTGTTTGCAGCAACAGTGTTATCGGTGGGCACATACAGTGCGTCGTTCTCGTCGGCAGCCTTCTGGCAGACAGAGGACAGGTCGTTGGAATCAGAGAAAGCGTACTGGGTAGCGGTGACACCCTTTTCCTCCAGATACTTCTGGACCTCATCCACCTGATACTGGCTGTTTGCCTCAGCAGAGCAGTACAGCAGGCCAACCTTCTTGGCCTCCGGCATCCACTCCACGATCATCTCAGCCTGCTGATCCAGCGGGGCCAAATCAGAGGTGCCGGAAATGTTGCCACCCACGGTGCCGTCGAAATCGGTCAGGCCCAGAGCCACACCGTACTCGGTAACAGAGGTGCCCAGCACCGGAATGCTGTCGGTAGCAGATTGTGCAGCCTGCAGAGCGGGCGTAGCATTGGCCATGATCAGATCCACACCAGAGGAAACGAAGCCGTTGGTGATGGTAGCGCAGGTAGCGGAATCGCCCTGTGCATTCTGGAAATCGAAGGTGACGTTCTCGCCGAAGGAAGCAGTCAGAGCATCCTCAAAGCCCTGCGTAGCGGCATCCAGAGCGGCATGCTGCACCAACTGGCAGATGCCGATCGTGAACTTCTGGCCATCGGCTGCAGCAGAAGCAGCAGCCGAGGATGCAGGCGCAGCGGAAGAAGCAGCTGCAGAAGATGCAGAAGAACCGCCGCAGGCAGTCAGGGCAGCAGCTGCGCCGCAGGCAGCGGCAGCAGCCAGAAACGAACGACGAGTGATTTTACGCATAATGTTTATCTCCTCTATCTCTTTGCGTGTGCGGCCTACAGGTACCGCACCGAAAAGCTATGTTTTGTATGCAAGGCTCGTACAGTCTCGCTTTACACTCGTGAAGTATATCACACATTTCACGGTAAAACAACTCACTTTTGCCCTAAAACGGCCTTTATTATCGATTGCATCAAATATATTGATCGATTATTTTGATGCGTTATTCCGCTTTTGCTGATATTCTGTCAGTTTTGCAAATTCAGCATCCAGCCAGTGCAGGTTTTTCTCCAGCTGCGGCAAGAACGGTGCGGCATAGTCGTAGCCAAAATACAGCGCCTGCCAGAGCTTGTCCTGCATCCGGCGCACCAGCACCGGGCTGAGCTGCGCACCCAGCTGTTCCACCGTGTCTTCCAGTGTCATGCAGGTCTGCGCCCAGCGCACATCGGTCTGTTCCCGGGCCGGGACATCGTAACAAGCAAGATAGTCCTCCACCCTTGCCTCGATCACCTGCCCGCCGCAGCCGGTTGGCTGCAGAAAATAGCTCACCTGTCCTTCCCTGCTGATCTCCTGCGCCAGCGGGTACAGAGCACACACCAGCGGTTCGGCATCGTGGATGGCGCAGTGGTCTCCCGTAAGGAAGGGACAGTTGTTCCGGTTCTCCTTCACCGGGGCCAGACGCAGCACCGGCAAATGGCTCACCGTGCCAATGCTGGCCCGGCAATATCCCCGCGCCACGATCTGCGGCGGCAGGCGCAGCCGGGCTGCAATGCGCCACAGGTCAAAGCCTGAAAGTACAATGTCCTCTCTGCCACGGCAGCAGTCGCCGCAGCCATTGCACGCAAAGCTGAAATGTGCATCCCGCGCCAGCAGGGGCATTGCCTCAGTACGGGTAAAATCGATCTGGCCGCACAGGTCGATGTGGTCGTCACGCATGGATGATCTTCCTTCTTCCTGAATGATATTGATTTTTATTGTATCACATTGCCATCAAAAGCAAAAGGGAGCGTTTCCGCTCCCCTTGCGCTATCCTGTCATTGATACTTCTTTGCCGGGATGACGATTGCGCCAAACAGCGATGCAATGTATCCGATAAGCACTGCACACCACACCTGCCATCCGGTGGCCTGTTCAAACACGACCGCCGCTGCCGTGCAGAGCGGTGTCAGGAGCATACTTACCACGCACCACACCCGCATTGCTTTGAGCACATGGAGCCAGTTGCGGTTGTTGTAGTACACACCCGGAATATGCATGTGGAACGCGCCCTGTGCAAAATTGCAGACATGGTTTTCGTCATAATAGCGCGGCAATGTTTCCGGCATCCAGAACAAGGTGTAGGCCCCATATACGATGCCGAAGATCACGTTTATAATCAGCAGCATCATTGCGCCCTCGGTCCCGGCCAGCCCCACGGCCCAGACAGCTGCGGTCTCTACAAGGCCAAGCACCACGCTGACCCCATACAGCGGCAGAAACTTCTGCGTGCGGGCCTGGCGGCGTTCCGGCGGTTCTGCCGAAAAAGTCAGTGCCTTGCGGATCAGTTCCTCTGTTTCCTCGCGGGTAAAGCGCTGCTCCTCCTCCACGCGGCAGCCATGTAACAGCTCGGCCACGGTCACATTCAGCTGTTCGGCCAGCGGCACCAGCAGGGAGATATCCGGCACGCTCAAGCCGCGCTCCCATTTGCTGACGGCTTTATCCGAAACATACAGGCAGGCGGCAAGCTCCTTCTGGGTCATGCCCTTTTCCCTGCGCAGCTGTGCCAGAAAACTCCCAAAAGCGGTCTTGTTCAGTTCGTACATCGTGAGCCAGCAGTTCTGTTTGTGGCTCCATTGTACCGGACCGGACATTCCCGCACAACCGACTGGCGGTAGAATTGGCGCAAAACAGTCATTTTTTCTTTTCCAGTCTGCGGTACACCTGCACAGCATCCATGATGTTGGTCTGCTCCGTCGCGTGGTTTCCGGGTGCCCCCAGCGTGACCAGAATGTACTCCTTTTCGTTCACCACGGCAAGGCACAGACCGGCCGCAATAAAGTACATCGGGCTTCTGGAATCGCCCAGCCCGCGGAAGATTGATGCCATGATATTATACGCCGTGATGCATGGAACGCCGATAAAGCAGATGATCAGGTAGGTACGAGTGCCCGCCACGGCCTGCTCCGGTGTGGAGACAATGCGTACGATCGGGTCCACAAGCCCTACCAGCACAGCTGCCAGTACCACAGATCCTGCCATAAACAGCGTGACTGTGTTGCCAATGAGCCGCGCCGCACGAAGTTTGTTCTCTGCGCCCACGGCCCGGCCAATAGTGACCGTTGCTCCCATGGCAAGGCCCACGATCATCACAGTGATCATATGCATCACCTGACTGCCAATGGACACCGCCGTTGTGCTGGCCACACCTTCAAACTGCCCGATGATGAACAGATCCGCCATGCCGTACAGCGTCTGCAAAAAGTACGAAAGCAGATAGGGCAGTGAAAAAAACAAAATGCTTTTCAACACACTGCCGCTAGTCAGATTTTTTTCCATAATGTTTTCTGCCCGGCTTCCCTCTTCTCTGCCGAATGTACAGAGCTTACACTGCCAGACCGGGCAGCTCCTTTCCGTTATAGATAGTAAACCCTACAACGACTGAAGAGTCAAGGCTTTATTACAATAAAGCGGCCAGGTCGTACCAAAAGGTCAGCACAGCCGAGCCACCATGATTTATTTAAGGTTTTTGTTTGTTCAATAGATAAGGCACAAACACATCATAAAATTTTTCGCTTCACTCTACATGAAATTGTGCCCTTCTCTTCCAGTCTGTTTCATCTTCAATGCTCACATCATTTTCAAAGCATACCTGCCTTTCTGTTTTCTCCTAAAACGGTTTCAAGACAAAACAAAAACGCTTCAGAATTTCTTCTGAAGCGTTTTTTGTTCAAGTCGGCGACTACCTATTTTCACGCGCCGTTTCCAGCGAACTATCTTCGGCACAAGTGAGCTTAACTTCTGTGTTCGGAATGGGAACAGGTGGAACCTCACCGTCATCG
>PVMN01001882.1_pt1 | contig 25458 bp, 27 predicted proteins | sample 1853401 | NCBI WGS metagenome assembly PVMN01 (sample SAMN08533510, study PRJNA380276) | Human gut metagenome, whole genome shotgun sequencing project.
AGATACTCACTTAATCAGAGGAACATCTTTGTTGCACTTGACTTGACAATTAGGGATCTTTAAAAATTGTGGTAAAGTAGGCACATCCTTTACAATAAGAATTGAGTCGTGTGAAATCTTTAGGCCAAATGCTCTTTGCACTTAATAAAAAAGATAAACCAGACTACTATAGCTATGTCAAAAAGTATCTGAAATAGTAGGAGAAGGATTAGCCTAGCGCTGATTCTTTTCTTTTTGGAATTATATGTTTCAATTTTCAGAATATTTTGTTATAATAGCATCATATTAGTCAAAGGAGAACTATCATGGCAAAAACTATTCATACTGATAAAGCACCAGCAGCAATCGGACCTTATGTCCAAGGTAAAATTGTAGGCAACCTTTTGTTCGCTTCTGGTCAAGTACCATTGTCACCAGAAACAGGTGAAATCATTGGTGAAACAATTCAAGAACAAACAGAACAAGTTCTTAAAAATGTTGGTGCTATTTTGGCAGAAGCAGGAACAGACTTTGATCACGTTGTTAAAACAACTTGCTTCCTAAGTGACATTAACGATTTCGTTCCATTTAACGAAGTGTATGCAACTGCCTTTACATCTGATTTCCCAGCACGTTCTGCGGTAGAAGTGGCACGCTTGCCAAAAGATGTTAAAATCGAAATCGAAGTTATTGCTGAGATTGATTAATGAAGAGAGCCTTGGCTCTTTTCTTTTTTTCTCAACTATGATAGACTATTAAAGATAAATCATTTTCGATGTTTGGGAGACACCATCGCTAAAAAAAACCATTACTGGCGTTTTTTGGGCTCTTCCAAGGAGCCTTTTTATGTGTCCCAGACATCACGAATAAAGAGGAATATTATGAAACGTCAATCAGCTTTGATCGTCTTTAGTGGCGGTCAAGATTCTACTACTTGCCTATTTTGGGCTCTAAAACATTATGAAATAGTTGAATTAGTTACTTTTGCTTACGGGCAACGTCATAGCTTGGAAATTGAAGTAGCTAAAGAGATTGCGCAAGAGCAAGGGCTAAAGCACCATGTTTTGGATATGTCTTTGCTTGGTCAAATTACTGAAAATGCCTTAACATCTGATATTGAGATTGAGGCAGAAGAAGGTGAAGTTCCTAATACTTTTGTGGACGGGCGTAATCATCTTTTCCTTTCTTTTGCAGCTGTTCTAGCTAAGCAACGTGGTATTACTGATATTGTTACGGGTGTTTGTGAGACAGACTTTTCTGGTTATCCAGACTGTCGTGATGTTTTTGTCAAATCGCTTAATGTTACACTTAATCTAGCCATGGCCTATGATTTCGTTATCCAAACCCCTCTCATGTGGTTAGATAAGGCTGAGACTTGGGCTTTGGCTGACCAACTAGGAGCTTTTGACTATGTTCGTGAAAAAACGCTAACTTGCTATAACGGTATTATTGGAACTGGTTGTGGGGAATGCCCTGCCTGTCACTTGCGTCAAAAAGGCCTTGAAAAATATCTAGCAGAAAGAGGAGAAGCTTAATGTTCTTTGCACCGAAAGAAATCAAAAAAGAAACAGGTGAGTCCTTGGTTTACAATCCTCATCGTACAATGGTTTCTAAAGAGTTTACTTTTGATGCTGCCCACCATCTCTTTAATTATGAAGGCAAATGCAAATCACTTCATGGTCATACCTACCATCTTCAGATTGCAGTAAGTGGCTACTTGGATGAGCGTGGCATGACCTTCGATTTTGGTGATTTAAAGAGCATTTATAAGGATCATTTGGAACCACAGTTAGATCACCGTTATCTCAATGAGACTTTGCCTTATATGAACACAACTGCGGAAAATATGGTTTTCTGGATTTTCCAGACGACGAGTCAACATCTGCCAGAGGAGAGAGGACTTCGTTTGGAATATGTGCGTCTTTATGAAACACCAACAGCCTTCGCAGAGTTTAGACGGGAGTGGTTGGATGACTAGAGAACGTGTACTCAAACTGCCAGTGCTTGAAATTTTCGGACCGACTTTTCAAGGGGAAGGCCGAGCTATCGGTCAAAAGACCATGTTTGTAAGGACAGCAGGATGTGATTACCATTGTGATTGGTGTGATTCTGCCTTTACTTGGGATGGGTCAGAGAAGCCAACACGTATGACAGCTGATGAAGTTATTGAGGCTTTAGATGCGCTAGGAACTTATGACTATGTTACTCTGTCTGGAGGAAACCCAGCTCTTTTAGCGGCAAATATGGCTGAACTCGTTTCAAAACTCAAGGCTAGAGGAGTGACTTTGGCCGTTGAAACTCAGGGTTCTCGCTGGCAGGAGTGGCTCAAGGATATTGATCAAGTAACCTTAAGTCCTAAACCACCATCATCCAAGATGGAAGTCAATATGGAAACCCTTGACTTTATTGTTTCACAACTTGATCCTGATAAAGTTACCTTCAAAGTTCCTGTTTTTGACGATGATGATTTAGCCTTTGCTAAAATGATTCAGGAACGTTATCAGCCAGATGTCATGTTTCTTTCGGCTGGTAATCCTGAACCGAAAGCAGAAGGTAATATTGTCCAACATCAATTAGGTCGCCTCAAAGAGCTTTGGGAGACAGTAGCTGCTGATGACTCATGGGGCAATGTGCGTGTTCTCCCTCAGCTTCATACTCTACTCTATGATAATGAGCGCGGAGTCTAATCTTCACATTCTATAAACTTAGAATTGATAGTTTTTTTACTTTTTTAATGATTAACATTAGAAATTTAGATTAAAAATTGACCATATAAAGGTCTAGAAAAATTAACAACAAAGGAAGAAAAATGTCACAACAAGAAGAAATGAAAAACCTCACTCTCCTTGGTAATAAGGAGACACCATATATTTTTGAATACTCTCCACAAGTCTTAGAGTCTTTTGATAATCGTCATACTGATAATGATTACTTTATCAAATTCAACTGTCCAGAATTTACGTCACTTTGTCCTATTACTGGGCAACCTGATTTTGCCAGTATTTATATTTCTTATATTCCAGACCAGCTTTGCGTTGAGTCTAAATCTCTAAAGCTTTACCTCTTTAGTTACCGTAACCATGGGGATTTCCACGAAAACTGTATTAATACCATTGGTAAAGATTTGGTGAAACTTTTGAACCCTCGTTACCTGGAAGTTTGGGGTAAATTTACACCTCGTGGTGGTATTTCGATTGACCCTTATTATAATTATGGTCGTCCAGAAACTAAGTATGAAAAGATGGCAGAGCAACGTCTCTTTAATCACGATCTTTACCCAGAAAATATTGATAATCGTTAATGTCAAGCTAAAAGTCCTTATGCAAATAATGGGCTTTTTTTCTTGGTTAGACACCTGTCTTTAAGGCGTAAAGGAAACCTGTTTATTTATTTTTTATAGTTGAAAGTAAGGGTATTGTTAGTTTTTCATTGGTCTGTTATTAGAAACTTCTATTATTAAAATAATTTGACAATAGAAGTTTTATTTCTTACAATTAAGGTGTAAATGGAAATGTAAGCGATTGCTTATGAAAGGTATACTTGTTTTTAAAAAGGGGATGAAGACAATGAGAAAAAGTTTACGTCTATTTTCGTGTGCTGTTTTAGGGGTAGCCATATTAGCGCCAACGGTAGTTGGTAATAATCATGCACAGGCCGATAGCTATTATGGCCGAGGTTACTATAATAACTATTCTTATAATCCATGGTATAACAACTATTATCCAAACTATGGCTATAACTACGGTTACAATGGCTATTATCCAGGCTATAATTACAATTATGGCTATAACTACGGTTACAATAATTACTATCCAAACTATAACTATGGCTATAATTATAACTATAATTATGGCTATAACAACTATAATCCTGGTTACAACAACTACAATGAATCAGGTACTTACCGCTATAGCAATGGCTATTTGTACTACATCTTGAGTGATGGTAGCTACTATGTAAACTATAACGGACGTTGGGTTCGTGGTGGTGACTATAATAACAACAATAGTGGTTCTAACAATACACCAACGACAGGTTATGAGGTTTTGAGAAATGACCCTCACTACCGTTATGAAAATGGTACTCACTATTATTTGAAAGATAATGGCGATTATTACTATTATTCAAATGGTAAGTGGGTACTTGTTAAGGCTTCAAGCACAGATTCTGAAGCTCCAACAACTTCAACAGTAGATTCAACGTCATCAGCAAGCTCAGAAGCACCATCAACAGTAGATTCAACGTCATCTGCAACATCAGAAGCGCCATCAACCGTTGACTCAACTTCATCTGCAAGTTCAGAAGGGGCCTCAACAGTAGATTCAACTTCAGCGGGTAGCTCAGAAGGAGCCTCAACAGTAGATTCAACTTCAGCGGGCAGTTCAGAAGGGGCTTCAACAGTAGATTCAACTTCAGTGGGTAGCTCAGAAGGGGCCTCAACAGCAGATTCAACTTCAGAAGCAGTATCGACTGGTAACTCAAGTTCTGCTGTAACGTCTGACTCTTCTTCAGCAGCAACTTCAGAGACAGGTTCAACATCAGAAACAAGTTCTGAAGCTCCTGAACTTGAAAAACCACCATATGCGCCTGAAACAAACATTGACTATGATAAGTTGCCAAAACCAACATTGCCACCAACAGATTATCGCATGTACTCAGATCCACGATTTGTAGATGACAACGGTACCTATTACTACCGTGTGGCTATGACTGATGAAGAAAATGCGCGTGGTATCGATGGTTACTACAAATGGGTTGATGGAAAGTGGAAACTCTACAATGCTACTGCCAATGATGACCCTGAGCTTGACCCAGACTTCCACAAACCAGCAGGAAACGATGAATACATGTATGATGATAACGCTTCAAGTGTTAAATTGTATTCTGAAAATGTCGTTGGTACTGGTAAAGCAGGTGAAGCTTTGCCATTCCAAAATGTGGATGAATTCAAAGATTATGTTATCAAGAATCTTGCTCCAAAATTCTTAGATAATTCTGGTTGGGATTGTAAGGTAACTTGGGAAATTGAAGATGTTGATAACTTCAATGCTTCTAAAGGCAGTGCTTGGGCACGTGATTATGTGATTACAGCCAACCTTAAGAGTGGTGTTGATGACAAAGATTATAAAGACGTTGAATTTGGTTATGTTAAATTTGTTTATCATGTAGAACCAACTGAAAACTCTGATTATGTTGAAGTGGACTCAGCTAAGGCTGCCTTTAATGAAATCAATGCTCAACGTACAGCTGCTGGTTTGCCAGCACTTACATGGTCTGATGATCTTTACAATAGCACAACTCTTCCACATGCCAAAGATATTTCACACACTTACAACAGTGATGGTATTGTTTACCGTCGTGAATCTGATGGTTCAGTTGTAGCCAATAAATGGTTGAGTAGTGGTATTCGTGAACTTCTCATGAGTCCAGATGCTACTCAAGCAGCAGTAGCTTGTGTTGTCGCTGGTGACGGTACTTACTACTGGACTTTAAATTATCAATAAGAAGAGTTTTAATTAATTGTCACAATAATGGAGGAGTCTGAGGTTAGTCTTGGACTCTTTTCCTTTATCTATTGAACGTTTAAGCTTTCAATATGGTATAATAGAGCCTAGAAAGAAGGCGAAAATATGCAGGTTAAGAGAGTTCAGGATTATATCTCTAAAGAGTGGTTCGATGAAACCGATGGCTCCTATTTCGAACGTCTAAATAGTCGTTTGCAAATACTTTTGAAAAAAGATTACCCTGATTTAAGAGGACATGATTTTATTAGTAATATCAGTCTTTTGGATTATAGGTTAGTTTTTCTTGATGAAGTTATTGCTAATGCTAATGAGAAAAACGAACATGTTCGGGAAACCGTTCACGATGTGACCAAGAGTTTATTGTACGAGGATCAAGACATCCAAGAACAATTGGATAGTAGGATCACTTTTGGTCAAAAAGTAGCGGATGAAGTGGCCCGATTTGGTGGATCTTGGACTTTTATCTTGTCATTCGTTGCTTTTATGGCTATTTGGATGGGGCTTAATGTTGTTCAACCTTTTGGGATTGCCTTTGATAAGTATCCATTTATTCTGTTGAATCTGGCCTTGTCCACTTTAGCGGCCGTTCAGGCACCATTGATTATGATGAGTCAGAATCGAGCATCGGATTATGACCGTTTACAAGCGAGTAACGACTATCACGTCAATACCCAGTCTAAGGAAGAAATTCGACTTCTTCATGAAAAAATTGACCACTTGGTTCAACAAGACCAATCAGATCTTCTGACAATTCAAAAATTGCAGACAGAAATGATTATGGGGGTTAGCCAACAAGTTGAGAAGATGTCAGACGATATTCGTGCCTTGAAAGAAGAAAGACTAGAAAGGGAGTCTCATGGGAACGAAAAAAATTAATTTAGTTGTTGTAACAGGGATGAGTGGTGCAGGTAAGACTGTGGCCATTCAATCCTTTGAGGATATTGGATACTTCACCATTGATAATATGCCACCTTCTTTGGTACCTAAGGTTATCGAATTGGTAAAACATAGTGAAGAGACAGATAAGATTGCTCTTGTCATTGATATGCGCAGTCGCTTGTTCTTCGATGAGATCAACGATATTCTGGATAAATTGGAAAGCAATGAGGAACTTAATTTCAAGATTCTATTCTTGGATGCCACGGATGGTGAATTGGTTTCTCGCTATAAAGAGACACGTCGTAGTCACCCACTGGCAGCAGATGGCCGTGTTTTGGATGGCATCAAGCTAGAGCGTGAGCTTTTGTCACCGCTTAAGAGTTTGAGTCAGAACGTGGTTGATACGACAGAATTAACACCACGCCAGCTGCGTAAGGCTATTTCTGAACAGTTCTCATCTGAACAAGACCAATCTTCTTTCCGTATTGAAGTTGTGAGTTTTGGTTTTAAATATGGATTGCCATTGGATGCAGATTTGGTTTTTGATGTTCGTTTCTTGCCAAATCCTTATTATGATCCTGCACTTCGTAACCTCACAGGTTTGGATAAAGAGGTTTTTGATTATGTCATGAACCATAAGGAATCAGAAGAGTTTTACAATCACTTGACACAGCTTATTAAACCAATCTTGCCTGGCTACAAAAGAGAAGGTAAGTCTGTTCTCACTATTGCTGTTGGGTGTACAGGTGGTCAGCACCGTAGTGTAGCTTTTGCACATCGTCTGGCCCAAGATTTAAAAAATGATTGGACAGTCAATGAAACACATCGTGATAAGGATCGACGTAAGGAGACAGTGAATCGTTCATGAGAAAACCAAGAATTACAGTAATAGGTGGGGGAACTGGTATCCCAGTCATTCTTCGTAGTTTGCGTTATAAGGATGTTGATATCACTGCTGTGGTAACTGTAGCTGATGATGGCGGTTCTTCGGGAGATTTGCGTGATATCATGCAACTGACACCTCCAGGGGATTTGCGTAATGTTTTGGTAGCTATGAGTGATATGCCTAAACTTTATGAAAGAGTTTTCCAATATCGTTTTGATAAAACCGATGGTGCTTTGGCTGGTCATCCACTCGGAAATCTAATCATCGCTGGAATTTCAGAAATGCAGGGCTCTACCTATAATGCCATGCAGCTTCTGACGAAATTTTTCCACGTTACAGGCAAAATTTATCCTGCTAGTGAGACAGCCTTGACGCTTCATGCCGTTTTTCAAGATGGTCATGAAGTAGCAGGGGAGAGTAGTATTGCCCAGTACGATGGCATGATTGAGCGCGTTTATGTGACCAATACCTATAATGATGAAGAGCCTAAGGCCAGTCGTAAGGTTGTAGATGCTATTATGAATAGTGATATGATTGTTTTAGGTCCTGGATCTCTTTATACATCGATTTTGCCCAACCTAGTTATACCAGAGATTCGTCAGGCTCTTATCGAGACCAAGGCTGATGTCACGTACATTTGTAATATTATGACTCAGTACGGAGAAACGGAGCAATTCTCAGATGCCGACCATGTGGCTGTTCTTAATCGTCATCTTGGCTCTGATGTGATTGACAATGTCTTAGTTAACATCAAGAAAGTGCCTAAGGAATACATGGCTAGTAATAAATTTGATGAATACCTTGTTCAGGTTGAGCATGATTTTGAGGGCTTACGTCGTGAAGCAAAAACAATTGTTTCTTCTAATTTTCTGCGACTTGAGAACGGTGGTGCCTTCCACCATGGCGATTTGGTAGCGGAAGAGCTTATGCATCTAGTGAGGAAGAAGTCATGAGTTTCACGATTAAGGTTAAAGAAGAGATAATTGCAGCCTCGAGTAAAGATATAGCGGAATTGTCAGCATTAATTAAGATGTCTGGTTCCGTTGGTTTAACGAATCAAGGACTGACTCTCTCGATTTCGACAGAGAATGCAAAAATTGCTCGTCATATCTACCAGTTGATAGAAAATCGCTACCGTTGCAATCCTGAATTGAGGCATTATAACAAGACTAATCTCAAGAAAAATCGTGTTTACACTGTCTTTGTTGCTGAGAATGTCAATGATATTTTGTCTGATTTACAATTAGCAGATTCTTTCTTTGGCTTTGAAACAGGTATTGAAACGTCAATAATGGAAGATGACGATGCTGGAAGGTCCTATTTACGAGGTGCTTTTTTGGCAACTGGAACGGTACGTGATCCTGAAAAAGGACGTTATCAATTGGAAATTTTCTCTGTTTATCAGGACCACGCAGAAGATTTAGCCTCTCTTATGAAAAAATTTATGCTTGATGCCAAGGTTTTACAACATAAAAATGGATTTGTGACTTATCTTCAAAAAGCAGAAGATATTATGGATTTTCTCATTGTTATTGGTGCCATGACCTCTAAGGAGATTTTTGAAGAGGTCAAAATCATGAGGGAGACCAGAAATGACCTCAATCGTGCTAATAATGCTGAGACAGCGAATATTGCTAGGACAATTAGTGCTAGCATGAAAACAATAAATAACATTATCAAGATTATGGATACGGTTGGCTTGGAGATTTTACCAGTTGAACTGCGTCAAATTGCCCAACTCCGTATTGCTAATCCAGATTATTCTATCCAGCAAATCGCAGATAGTATAGAACCTCCTCTAACCAAGAGTGGTGTCAACCATCGTCTCAGAAAAATAAATAAGATAGCAGACGATTTGTAAATAGAAATGAAGTTTTTATGGCTTGTACAACAATTTTAGTAGGTAGGAAAGCTTCATATGATGGCTCTACCATGATGGCACGTACTGAAGATTCTCAATCAGGCGTTTTTACGCCCAAAGAGTTCCTAGTAATAACCCCTGAAGACCAACTACGTCATTATCAGTCTGTGCTTAGCAAGTTTTCAATTGATTTGCTAGATAAGTCCTTTACGATATACCTCTGTACCAGATGCGCTTAGTAAAAACGGTATCTGGGGAGGGGCTGGTATTAACTCAGCTAATGTTGCCATGAGTGCAACAGAAACAATCACCACTAATGCGCGTGTTCTCGGTGCAGACCCTCTTGTAAAAGATGGCTTTGGAGAAGAGGATATGCTGACTTTGGTCTTGCCTTATATTAAAACTGCGCGTGAAGGCGTCCTTCGCTTGGGTGAACTCCTTGAAACTTATGGCCCATATGAGTCAAATGGTATTGCCTTTGCAGATACTGAGGAAATTTGGTGGTTGAAAACAATTGGTGGTCACAATTGGATTGCCAGACGTGTTCCAGATGATGCCTATGTTACAAACCCAAACCAACTTGGTATCGATCATTATGAATTTGAAAATCCAGACGACTATCTTGCCTCACCAGACATTAGAGACTTCATTAATAAACATCACTTGGATTTGACTTATTCTAATGAACACTTTAATCCACGTTATGCTTTTGGTAGCCAACGAGATAAGGATCGTCATTATAATACACCACGTGCCTGGGCTATGCAGAAATTTTTGAACCCAGAAAAAGACTATGATCCAAAATCATTCTTTATTCCATGGTGCCAAAAACCATACCGTAAAATTACAGTTGAAGATGTTAAATACGTTTTGAGTCTTCATTACCAAGATACACCTTATGACCCTTATGGACCTCAAGGAGATGCGGTAAGTCAACGCCAATTCCGTCCAATCGGTATTAACCGTACTAGTCAAACAGCTCTCTTGCAAATGCGTCCTAACAAACCATCAGAAACAACTGGTATTCAGTGGTTAGCCTATGGATCAATGCCATTCGGTACAATGGTGCCATTCTGGACTCAGGTCGGAACAACACCTGCTTATTTCCGTCAAACAACTGATAAAGTAGATACAGGTAATTTCTACTGGAGTAATCGCTTGATTGCTGCTATCTGTGATCCTCATTTCCAACAGCATGAAGCTGATTTAGATGCCTATGTAGAAACAACTATGGCTCTTGGCCATGCCATGATTAATCATGTTGATACCGCTTTGGCTAATGATGAAAGTATTGATTTTGAAGCAGAAAATCAAAAAATTAGTGATAAGATTCAGTCAGAAACAGATAAACTATTGGCAAAAGTCTTAGATGATGCAAGTAACTTGATGACCAATCGTTTTTCTATGAGTGATTAAAGTCATCAAAAAAGCCTTTCCATAAAATTGGAAAGTTTTTTTTCGTAGTTTAACATTACTTGTTTTCTTCATCCAGTTTCGAGAGGATCTGATAAAGTGTAATGAGGAAGAAAAAATTGAGTGAAATAAGAAGACCTGATGCCCATGGCAAATCGCTTTCTAAATTTCGAAGAGGTAAATTTCAAGCAAGTGTGCTGCAAAAGCACCACAAGCATAAAATATCAATAAGACTGTATTTAGAACTAATGAGTTTTTGACGTGAACGCCATATCAGGACTAGCCCCATAGCGAGGAAGGATGTGTAAAGCCAGTGAGACGATACAGCACCAATAGTTCGACCAAGAATTCCTGAGATTGTATAAGAAAAACCATCAGGCAAATCTGAAAGAATATAGGAGAAGTCTTCACTAATCTGGAAGCCCTGACCTGCTGTAATAGCAACGAGTAAGAGCCCTTTGTAACTTTTTGTTGGAACCACATAGACAGCAAAGATAAATGCTGCTAGTTTGAGAGGTTCCTCAACCAGTGGTGTCATTATAGCATCCTCAAATCGGTAGAAGAAATTCTTTGAAGAAAGACGGGCAGTCACCCATTCATGGAAAAAAGTATTAGCATAACCTGCTAACCAACCTGTAATAAAGAATCCGCCAATTAGAGCAAATACGAGAACAAGTGGTTTCACCTGACATTTCCTGCCTAAGAACTGAATCAGAAATATTGCTGGAATGATATAGCAGAGAGCAATAAGAGTTGATAGCCCAATAATTCCATAAGCCGAGCCAGACAAAGCGACAGAAGTATATGATTGTGTATCATAGGTCAAGGCCGATGGCTGACAAAATAGAAAAATGTATAGGGTTAGTTTTCGAAACATGTGTAACCTACTTTCAAAATGATACTTCCAGTATATCGAATCATTTTTTCTCTTCGAAATATTTCATTTTTTTATTTAGGGACTTGCAAAATAAAATTAGTGTGATATACTTAACCAGCAAACTATTAACTGGTTAAGTATTTTGAAAGGAATATCATGAAAAAGAAACGCATTTTTGGCCTAGCAGGATTAGCAGCTGTTGTTCTAGCAGCTGGTGTAGGTATTTATTATACGACTAGTCAACACGATTCAAAGGGAAATGGTGATTTGAAGGTTGTAACGAGCTTCTACCCTGTTTATGAATTCACCAAACAGGTTGTTGGAGATGAGGGGGAGGTGTCTTATCTTATCCCTGCAGGTAGTGAGGTCCATGATTTTCAGCCTTCTACTAAGAATGTTGCTGATATTGAGAAGGCTGACACTTTTGTCTACCTGAATGAGAATATGGAAACATGGGTTCCAAAGGTTGAAAAAAACATTAACACCAAACATACCAAAGTCATTAAGGCAAGTAAAGGAATGATTCTTTTGCCTGGTACAGAGGAAGAAGATCACGATCATGGTGGTGAAGAACATTACCATGAGTACGATCCCCATGTTTGGCTCTCACCAAAACGTTCTCAAAAATTAGTGAAAACTATTAGAGATGGTTTGATTGCTCAACATCCAGATAAAAAAGCGGTATTTACGACCAACGCAGAAAAATATCTAAAAAAATTACAAGCTTTGGATAAGGAATATACAGAAGCGTTTAGTCAGGCAAAACAGAAGAGTTTTGTTACACAGCACTCAGCCTTTGCCTACCTTGCCTTAGATTATGGTTTAACACAAGTACCAATTTCAGGTGTTTCAGCTGAATCTGATCCATCTGCAAAACGTATCGCTAGCCTTTCTAAGTATGTTTCGGAATATGATATTAAGTATATCTACTTTGAAGAGAATGCTTCTAGTAGTATTGCTAAAACCTTAGCCAATGAAGTAGGAGTTAAGACAGCAGTTTTAAACCCTATTGAATCCCTAACTACGGATCAATTGAAAAAAGGTGAAGATTATGTCAGTGTTATGACTGAAAATCTAAAAAGTCTTCGTTTGACAACAGATATTGAAGGTAAAGATATTCAACCTGAAGATGGAAGCAATGACAAGAAAACTGTTCAAAATGGTTACTTTGATGACAAAGATGTTAAAGACAGAGAACTGTCAGATTGGTCAGGTGAGTGGCAATCGGTTTATCCCTTCCTTCAAGATGGAACATTAGATCAAGTATTTGAATACAAATCTCTGCTGAATAAGGATAAAACAGCACAAGAGTACAAAGAATACTATACTAAGGGTTATCAAACAGATGTTTCTAAAATTGTCATTGATGGGAAAAAGATGACCATGACTTTCACTAAGACTGATGGAAGCAGTGTGACACACACTTATCGTTATGATGGTTATAAGATTTTGACCTATTCTTCTGGTAAAAAGGGTGTTCGTTATCTCTTTACGGCAACTGACAGTCAAGCGGCAGATAATCCTTACCAGTATGTCCAATTCTCTGATCATCAAATAGATCCAACAAGATCAGCACATTTTCACATTTTCTTTGGTAATAGTAGCCAAGAAGAAATTCTAAAAGAAATGGACAACTGGCCAACTTACTACCCTGGAAAACTTAGCGGCTTTGAAATTGCACAAGAAATGGTCAGTCACTAAGAGTATTAAATCACTCATTTGAGTGTTTTTTTATTTTTTGAAAATTATTATTTTTTATAGTATTAGAAAAACAGATAGTGTAATTATTTTAAAATAAAACTTTCAATATAAAAATATTTCTAAAAAAATCACGTAAAATATTAAATAATTACTACTTTTTTCATTCTTTAGTGGTACAATAATATTACGATTTTCATAAGACCAGGAGAGACCTATGAACCAGTATTTAGTAGCGATACACTATATTCAACTGCTTCAAGCAGAACTCAATATTCTTAATCATGATGCACGCTTGCTTTTCGATCTCAAGATTGATCCCAATCTTGCTAAACGTGAGCTTGCTGACTTAAAAGTATCACTATCTAAATTATCTGACAAAAACCTTTATATCGAAGGTACAATCTGGTATCAACCAAGTTTGTTTGCAATCATTGATCAAAATTTAGGGGTTATTGATGACTGGCTCAAGGAATTAGATGACTTCTTTGAATTTACCTATAGTACAACAGTTTTTACTGTTTTGAAAGAAAATGAAAATCGAAGTTACGACTTATTACTTGGTCTCTATAGCCGTCTTGAATACGTTATTTCAGAAATAAAAAATTGCCGTTAGTCCTTAACGGTTTTTAGTTTGTAATGGATTTACAATTTAGATTATAAACATCAAATAATTTGACAAAATCTCCAAATATATGTAGAATAAATTTGATAACGCTCTAATAAAAAGATTCTTAAATTAAAGGAAAATAATGAAGAAGTGAGTAATCAGGGGTTGAAATCAGGGGATTTTTTGAAATATTATTTGGTGAGCCTTAGTTCACTTAGTGTTTTGTGCCTTATTTTTTATGGACTCTATTCTCTAAACGGGCTTATGCCTTTGTCTTTAGATGGTTCTTCACATATTGATGTGAAACATTATTCTGGACAGGCACCTACATCAGTAAAAAAAGACGGTGTTTATAGGGTTCAGGATATTAGCGGTGAAACTAAAAGTTATCAAGTTGATTTGAAAGTAACAAACGATGGGGACAAGGTTATTCAAACCTATGTCTTTGAGTATAAAAAATGATTCTATAATAAAAACTCACAAACTTAGCAAGATTGTGAGTTTTTTAGATGTCTTTTACCAAAGTCCTAATACCTTTTGCATGAGAAGAGAAGCAAGACTGATTAATAACCAACAGACTCCTCCCACTAGAAGTGCTGAGCCTCCTTTAGTGATTAGTTTTTTGAGATTTGTTTGGAAACCAATAGCTGTCATTGCCATAATAATCATAAATTTCGAAAGGTCTTTTAAAGGTGAAAAGACGGCAGGTGTTACACCGAGTGACATTGAAACAGTTGTAATCAGTGAGGCCAAAAGGAACCAAAGGATAAAGTTAGGCACTGCTTTGGTTAGCGAGAATGCTTCCTTTGTATTGTTCTTTCGCGACTGCCATACAGAAAGCCCAAGAGTTATAGGGATGATAGCAAGTGTTCGAGTCAACTTAACAATTGTCGCCTGCTCCAGAATGGATGTTCCATGTAAGCTATCCCAGGAACTAGCTGTAGCAGTTACAGAAGAAGTATCGTTGACAGCTGTTCCAGCAAATATGGCAAAGCCTTGATTACTAAGTCCCAACCAGGATCCCAAGTGAGGGAAGAGTAAAGCCGCTAAGATGTTAAAAAAGAAAATTACAGAGATTGCTGTTGCAATAGATTCATCTTTAGCCTTGATTACAGGAGCGGTTGCAGCGATAGCAGATCCCCCACAAATAGAGGAACCAACACCTACTAAAGTAGCAATTTCACTATCTAGCTTGAACACGCGATGGACGACATAAGCAGTAAGCAGTGCCGTAGTAATAGTCACTAGAATAATGGGAAGTGATGTTACGCCAACCTTAAAGACTTGGGAAAGATTTAGTCCAAATCCAAGAAGAACAACAGCGTATTGTAATACTTTTTTAGAAGTGAATTGCATTCCTGTTTTAAGTTTCTGAGAATCTCTTAGAATAATTCCTAGCAGAAGACCTATAAATAAACCAAGGACAGGCCCACCAATAATAGGGAATAAGTTTCCAAGGAACCATGCTAGGAGAGATATAAGTATTGCAATACTTAATCCGGGTAAGAATTCTTTTATTTTCATTCATCTATCTCCTTAAAATTTGACTATATTATAGCTTATTATAAATATGATGTAAAGGTGATGTTTGCTTTATTTATCAAGGAAAATAGTTCTGAAAGTTGCGACTTGTCAGTTTTTCTGATAGAATAGTATTAAAATATTATAATCAAAAATCTTATGAAGGAAGGGTTGTATGTATCGTCATTTAAAGAAGTATATGATTTTTACCGTGGGAGCTTTTATGTGTTCACTTTTTTTGGTTCTAGCTTTTACAACAGATAGAAAAAATGATAACAGTGTTAATGCTAAAGCTGAAGCTGCTTACAATCAAACTACGACGGCTTTTATTGATAATATCGGAGAGACTGCTAGACAGATTGGTCAAGATTACAATATCTATGCTTCTGTTCTAATTGCTCAAGCCATTCTGGAATCAAATTCAGGTCAGTCAGGTCTGAGTCAAGCTCCTTATTACAACTTCTTCGGGATTAAAGGCACTTATAATGGGAATTCTGTGACCATGCGTACATGGGAAGACGATGGTACAGGGAAGACTTATGAGATTGATGAACCTTTCCGTTCTTATGGAAGTCTAAGCGATTCTTTAGCCGATTATGCTGCTTTGATGACGTCATCAACTTATGCTGGCACATGGAAATCAAATACAAGTAGTTATGCAGATGCCACTCAAGCATTGACAGGAACTTATGCAACTGACAGTCTTTACGCTTCTAAATTAAATAGCATTATTGCATACTATGGTTTGACTGCCTATGATCAAGCTCCAGTTACCCAAGCAACTGGTTCAACAAGTGGCCTTGTTTGGAACAGCTATAGGGGCTCATATACAGATGCTGAGACCTTATCTATAGATGAGGCTTGGGCAAGCTATAAAAATTATAAATAACAATGAGAGTCGAAAGGCTCTTTTTTTGTGCACTAAATTGGACAGTTTGGGTGATAAAAAGTCCCCAACATTAACATTCTGTGCTGGGGACTAACATCTATTAGTTGTCAAAAGTGACTTCTTTAACGAGGTTATCTAGGAATTTTTCTCCCATTTTAGAGAGGGTTGCCTTTTCATGCTTCAAGTAAACAATATCAATTTCATCATCAATATCAAGCGGGATAGAGACAATGTTATCTCCATTCAAATTACTATTTAAAATACCTGTAGCAATGGTGTAACCATCCAAACCAATTAATAGGTTGAAGAGTGTCGCGCGGTCTGAAACCACGATGGATTTTTTATGGGGAATCTGAGAGAGGATTTCTTCAGAATAGTAGAAGGAATTATGAATCCCTTGGTCGTAACTAAGGTATGGGAAGTCTTCTAAATCTTCTAAAGAAACAACTTCATGCTTAGCCAAGGGATTTGACTTGCTGACAAAGATATGTGGTCTAGCTTTGAAGAGACTGGTATATGTGAGACGGTTGTCGTCAAACATCTTAGTCAAGACATCTCGGTTATAGCTGTTAAGGAAGAGAACACCAATTTCTGAACGGAAGTTCTTAACGTCCTCAATAATTTCGTAAGTACGTGTTTCACGTAAGAAGAGTTCGTAACGTGTCATATCAGCTCTTTTGAGAAGTGAGACGAAAGCATTGACAACAAAAGCGTAGTGTTGAGAGGAAACACTAAACAATTCACGTGTTTCTGTGTGACTCTTGTAACGTTCTTCCAAGAGATTCGTTTGTTCCACTACCTGACGGGCATAAGAGAGAAATTCAACGCCATCCTTGGTTAAGGTGATTCCTTTAGGGTTACGGATAAAGATATCAATTCCCATTTCTCTTTCCAAGTCACGAACAGCATTTGAAAGACTTGGTTGTGTGATGAAAAGTTGTTTTGCGGCTTCATTCATTGAGCCGGTTTCGACGATTTTGATAATATAATGTAATTGTTGAATTCGCATAGCCTTATTATAGCATACTTTAAGTATTATTCCTTAGGATAAGAAGCAATTAAAAGGTCTTTTGGAAACTATACCAATTTTATGCTTGACAATGTTGAATATATGGAATATACTGTCTTCGTTAAGTTTTTCAAAGAGCTTATTGACTATACCAATTTTAAATGAAGGGAGACATGACCTCTTTGACTTGAGGTTATTATTAAAAATATGTGTGGAATTGTTGGTGTTGTAGGTAACACAAATGCAACTGATATCTTGATTCAAGGACTTGAAAAGCTAGAATACCGTGGTTACGATTCAGCTGGTATCTTTGTAGCTGATGAAACATCTAGTCAATCGGTTAAAGCTGTTGGCCGTATTGCGGAACTTACTGCTAAAATTGAAGGTGTAGAAGGTACTGCAGGTATCGGACATACTCGTTGGGCGACTCATGGGAAACCAACGGAAGACAATGCTCACCCACATCGTTCAGAAACAGAACGTTTTGTTTTGGTTCACAACGGTGTTATTGAAAACTATCTTGAAATTAAGGAAGAATACCTTTCTGGTCATCATTTCAAAGGTCAAACCGATACTGAAATTGCTGTTCACTTGATTGGTAAATTTGTTGAAGAAGACGGTTTGTCAACTATTGAATCTTTCAAGAAGGCTCTCCGCATTATCCGTGGATCGTATGCATTTGCCCTCATGGATTCTGAAGATGCATCAACAATTTATGTCTCTAAAAACAAATCACCACTTTTAATTGGTCTTGGTGATGGTTATAACATGGTCTGCTCAGATGCTATGGCTATGATTCGCGAAACAAATCAATACATGGAAATTCACGATCAAGAGTTGGTTATCGTGAAAGCTGATAGTGTCGAAGTTCAAGATTATGATGGCAATGTTAAAGAACGTGATAGCTATACTGCTGAGCTTGACCTTTCTGATATTGGTAAAGGGACATACCCATACTATATGCTCAAAGAAATCGATGAGCAACCAACAGTGATGCGTAAGCTCATCCAAGCTTACACTGATGACAAGGGTCAAGTGACTGTAGATGCTAAAATTATTAAAGCTGTTCAAGAAGCTGACCGCATCTATATCCTCGCAGCAGGAACTTCTTATCATGCCGGTTTTGCCTCTAAGAAGATGCTTGAAGAGTTGACAGATACTCCAGTTGAGCTTGGTATTTCTTCTGAGTGGGGTTATGGTATGCCACTCCTTAGCAAGAAACCTCTCTTTGTCTTTATTAGCCAATCAGGTGAAACAGCAGATAGCCGTCAGGTTCTTGTTAAAGCTAACGAGTTGGGTATTCCAAGTTTGACAGTGACAAACGTTCCGGGATCTACTCTTTCTCGTGAAGCTGACCATACAATGCTTCTTCATGCTGGCCCAGAAATTGCCGTAGCTTCTACTAAAGCTTACACTGCTCAGATTGCTGCTCTTGCCTTCTTGGCTAAAGCAGTCGGTGAAGCGAATGGTAATGAAAAAGCTAAAGCTTTCGACTTGGTACATGAATTGTCACTTGTAGCACAATCTATCGAATCAACTCTCTCTGAAAAAGAAGTTATTGATGAGAAAGTGGCAGCTCTTCTTGCAGAAACACGTAATGCTTTCTATATTGGTCGTGGTCAAGATTACTACGTTGCTATGGAAGCTAGTCTTAAATTGAAAGAAATCTCATATATCCAATGTGAAGGTTTTGCAGCAGGTGAGTTGAAACACGGAACAATTGCTTTGATCGAAGATGGTACACCTGTTATTGCCCTCTTGTCTGACGCTGTTCTTGCTAGCCACACTCGTGGTAATATCCAAGAGGTAGCAGCACGTGGTGCTAAAGTGTTGACTATTGCTGAGGAAAATATTGCTAAAGAAGGCGATGACATCGTTCTTAATAACGTTCACCCTTACTTGTCACCAATTTCAATGGTTGTACCGACACAATTGATTGCTTATTTTGCAACACTCCATCGTGGACTCGACGTCGATAAACCACGTAACTTGGCTAAATCAGTTACTGTTGAATAAAAATACCAACATCTCTTACAGTGTAAGGGATGTTGTTTGTTTTTATCGTTTTCACCCTTGCTTAATTGAGAAATCTAAAGTAGAATAGTATCTATATCACAATCTTAGGAGAGAATTATGTCATTACCAAATTGTCCAAAATGTAACTCAGAGTATGTTTATGAAGATGGAATCTTGCTTGTATGTCCTGAATGTGCCTATGAGTGGGATCCAAACGAAGTTGCAGAAGAAGAAGGACTTGTGGTTCTTGATAGCAATGGCACACGTCTTGCTGACGGTGACACTGTTACAGTTATCAAAGATTTGAAAGTTAAAGGTGCGCCAAAAGATATTAAACAAGGTACACGTGTTAAAAATATTCGTTTGGTTGAAGGTGACCACAACATTGATTGTAAGATTGATGGTTTTGGTGCTATGAAACTTAAATCTGAATTTGTTAAGAAAATCTAAAATAAGCTTTAGGGACACTAGACTTAAGTATAGTTTGTTTCTTAGGACCGATTATTTAAGTCTCTCAGGAGTGTGACTATGAACTCATTTAAAAAGTGGGTCTAGTCGCACTCCTTTTTACTATTTTCAAAATCTTATATCATTTTTTTAAAAAATTTGGTATAATATTCAGTAATACTAAATAATTATAGGAGTTTATATGTCATACGTTTTGGAAGTATTACCAGCCCTTTTGAACGGTGCGGTAGTCACACTTCAAGTATTCTTCATTGTTATCGTACTGTCGATTCCATTAGGGATTGTACTTGCTTTCTTAATGCAGATTAAATTCAAACCTTTAAATTGGTTACTAACCCTTTATGTTTGGATTATGCGTGGAACGCCCCTCCTTTTACAATTGATCTTCGTTTATTATGTTCTTCCAAGTGTTGGGATTGTCTTTGACCGTCTGCCAGCTGCTATTCTTGCTTTTACGCTTAATTATGCAGCTTATTTCGCAGAGATTTTCCGTGGAGGAATCTTGGCTATTCCGAAAGGACAATACGAAGCAGCGAAAATGCTTAAACTTAGTCCTTTCCAAACTATCCGCTACATTATCCTTCCTCAGGTGGTCAAGATTGTCTTGCCAAGTATTTTTAACGAGATTATTAACTTGGTTAAGGATTCATCATTGGTTTATGTGCTTGGGGTTGGAGACCTTCTTTTGGAAAGTCGTACCGCTGCGAACCGTGATGCGACCCTAGCACCGATGTTTGTGGCTGGGGCTATCTATCTTATCCTTGTGGGTGTGGTGACTGTGGCTTCGAAACACATCGAAAAGAAATTCAACTATTATAAATAGGAGACCTTATGTTAGAATTAAAAAATATTTCCAAGCAATTTGGTCAACACAAAATTTTTGATAACTATAACCTAACTGTCGAAGAGGGGAAAATCTTAGCTATCGTTGGACCATCCGGTGGTGGTAAGACAACTCTTTTGCGTATGCTAGCAGGACTTGAAACTATTGATTCAGGGCAAATTATTTATGAAAATAAAGAGATTCCCTTGGATCAGATGGAAAGTCGTAACTTGCTAGGCTTTGTCTTTCAGGATTTTCAACTGTTTCCGCACTTGACTGTCTTAGATAACTTAACACTTTCGCCAATTAAGACGATGGGAATGTCTAAGGAAGATGCCCAGAAAAAAGCTCAGACTCTACTTGACCGTTTAGGGCTTGGATCACATGGAAATGCTTATCCGTATTCACTTTCTGGGGGACAAAAACAACGTGTTGCATTTGCTCGTGCCATGATGATTGATCCGAAAATCGTCGGCTATGATGAACCAACTTCAGCTCTTGATCCTGAGTTGCGTCAAGAAGTAGAGAAATTGATTTTGCAGAATCGTGAGATTGGGATTACGCAAATCGTTATTACTCACGATATGCAATTTGCACAGCACATCGCTGATGAGATTGTCACTATCAATCCAAAATAGCGAGGATTTTCTATGAAAAAAATAGTGAAAACAGTTTTGCTAGCCTGTCTTGTTATTTTGCCTTTGTTTGCGCTATCAGCTTGTAGCTCGCGCTCACATTTTGCAACTCAGAAAGACCAGTGGCAAACCTATACCAAAGAAAAGAAAATCAAAATTGGTTTTGATGCAACCTTTGTTCCTATGGGATATGAGGAAAAGGATGGTAGCTATATTGGTTTTGATATTGACTTGGCTAATGCAGTTTTTAAATTATATGGCATTGATGTTGAATGGCAAGCTATTGACTGGGATATGAAAGAAACTGAGTTGAAGAATGGGACGATTGATCTTATTTGGAATGGTTACTCGGTTACAGATGAACGTAAGCAGTCTGCAGACTTTACGGAACCTTATATGGTAAATGAACAAGTACTGGTAACCAAAAAGTCCTCAGGAATTGATTCTGTTGCAGGAATGGCAGGTAAGACCTTAGGTGCTCAAGCTGGGTCGTCTGGTTATGATGCATTCAATGCTTCTCCAAAAATTTTAAAGGATGTCGTTGCTAATCAAAAAGTTGTCCAATATTCGACTTTTACACAAGCTTTGATTGACCTTAATAGTGGACGTATTGATGGCCTATTGATTGACCGTGTGTACGCTAATTACTACCTAGAAAAATCAGGAGTTCTGGATCAGTATAATGTTATGCCTGCTGGTTACGAGGGAGAAAGCTTTGCTGTAGGTGCTCGTAAGGTAGATAAGACACTAATAAAAAAAATCAATCAAGGATTTGAAACTCTTTATAAAAATGGAGAATTCCAAAAGATTTCTAACAAGTGGTTTGGTGAAGATGTCGCAACAGACCAAGTTAAAGGGAAAAGATAAGACTATAACAACATTCTAGAAAGAATGTTGTTATTTTTTGTGAAAAACACTTGAGATATAACAAGTTATAATTTATACTAATGTTAGTTTATAAACTGACAAAAGGACAAGCATGGATATTTCGATTATTCAAGAGAGCCAAAAAGTGATATTGCTTTTGTAGATATGAAATCTTTCTATGCGAGTGTAGAGTGTGTTGAACGTGGGTTACACCCTCTTAAGACTTCTCTATGTGTGATGAGTAGGGCTGAAAATGCTAATGGTTTAATACTAGCCTCTTCCCCCATATTTAAGAAGGTTTTTGGCAAGTCAAATGTTAGTCGTTCTTATGACTTACCTTTTGACATTCATTCTCGTAAGTTTCATTATTATAATGCCAAAAAGCAGGGACTTCCAACGGATAGAGCTTTTGTAGATTACATCGAATCTTGGGCTAAGGTTACCTTTATCGTTCCTCCTAGAATGGACCTCTATATAAAAAAGAATATCCAGATTCAACACATTTTCCAGAATTATGCCAGTGTTGAAGATATTCTTCCCTATTCCATTGATGAGGGTTTCATTGATCTCACGTCGTCACTGAATTACTTTATTCCCGATAGGACTGTTACAAGAAAAGATAAGTTAGATATGATTTCAGGGCGTATTCAAAGAGATATTTGGAGGGAGACAGGTATTTACTCGACAGTTGGGATGTCTAACAGCAATCCCTTATTGGCCAAGTTAGCTCTTGATAATGAGGCCAAACATACGGCTACTATGAGAGCCAACTGGTCCTACGAAGATGTTGAAACTAAGGTTTGGAACATTCCTCATATGACCGATTTCTGGGGGATTGGAAAGCGGATGGAGAAGCGTTTAAACAAGTTAGGGATTTTCTCCATTCGAGAACTTGCTAATAGCAATCCTGATACTCTTAAAAAGGAGTTAGGTATTGTGGGCTTAGACCTCTTTTTTCATGCCAACGGTATCGATGAAAGTAATGTTCATAAACCTTATAAACCAAAGTCACATGGCTTAGGAAATTCCCAAATCTTGCCACGAGACTATGAGCGTCAAGCTGATATTGAATTGATTCTAAGAGAGATGGCAGAACAGGTAGCTATTAGGTTAAGACGAGCCCATAAGAAAGCTTGTCAAGTTTCCATCAGCATTGGTTTTTCAAAGTTAGAGGGCAAGTGTTCGCTACAAGCACAGATGAAGATTGAACCTGCTAATAATACAAGAGTACTAATAAGCCATGTCATTGAACTCTTTAGGAAGAAATATCAAGGAGGGGCTGTTCGAAGTGTCAGTGTTTCTTATGCAAATTTTGTAGATGAAAGGCTTCAAATTCTTTCTTTATTTGATAATCCAGATGACATTGATAAAGAAGAAAGACTTCAGGCAGCTATAGATAATATTCGACAGGAATTTGGCTTTACGACCATTCAAAAAGCAACTGCTTTACAGGAGGCATCTAGAAGTCTTGTTCGAAGTAAGCTTATTGGTGGACACTCTGCTGGAGGATTAGATGGCTTAAAATGATAGACCGTAGTTACCTTCCCTTTCAATCAGCTAGGGAACATCAAGACAGGGGAATGATGAAGTGGATGGGCTTTTTCTTGTCGGAACACACAAGTTCCCTACATGAAGATAAGACTAAAGAAAATCTTAGGAGTCATTTGGATGATTTAGAGAAGTTTACTTTATTAAACCAGCTTTATTCAGGTCAATTATTGGGAAATTTCCAGATAAAGGATCAAGGTAGGCGCTGTAGATGTAGTGGCTATGTGGTTGACTTGGATTTTAATCAAGTTACTATAAAATCTTGCAAGCGATATAAATGTATTCGAACAAAGGATATATTAGAAATTAGTTTTGGGGTTAAAAACATAGATGAGGAAGAGAAAAATTTATGATGATAAACTTCAAATTGATTATTTTTTATTAAATAAAGAGAATGCCAGAGATGGATGCAATCATTATTTCCATTTTGAAGTCAGCCTAGTTGATTCCAGGACGCTTGTGAGACAGTATAGGTATCTTGGAAATGATTGAAACAAAGTAATATCAGCAGCAGAAATAGCAACAATTCCACTTGTATAGAGAGTTTTCAAGAAAGTTTTCGCAAGCTAAGAAAAGCTTTATGTAAGCGTTGATATCATCTCTGTAAGTGCTATAACGAAGGTGTTAAAAGTTATCATATGGAGGTAATTAAGATGAGAGCAGTTGTTGTTAATCAAGCAAGTACAGGTGTTGAAGTTGTTAATCATGAAAAACCAGCAGTAGTTGGTCATGGTCAAGCTTTGGTTAAAGTTGAGTACTGTGGCGTTTGCCATACTGACCTTCATGTAGCTCATGGAGACTTTGGCCAAGTTTCAGGTCGTATCTTAGGACACGAAGGAATTGGTATTGTTGAAGAAGTTGGCGAAGGTGTTGAGACACTAAAAAAAGGTGACCGCGTATCAATCGCTTGGTTCTTCGAAGGATGTGGTCATTGTGAATATTGTACAACTGGTCGTGAAACACTCTGTCGTTCTGTAAAAAATGCTGGTTATAGTGTTGATGGTGGTATGAGTGACTATGCTTTGGTTACTGCTGACTACGCTGTGAAAGTTCCAGAAGGACTTAATCCAGCTCAAGCTTCATCTATTACTTGTGTGGGAGTTACAACATATAAGGCTATTAAAGAAGCTAAAGTTGAACCTGGTCAATGGGTAGCTATTTATGGTGCTGGAGGACTAGGTAACTTGGCTATTCAATATGCTAAGAAGGTTTTCAATGCACGAGTAGTGGCTGTTGATATCAACCAAGATAAACTTGATTTGGCTAAAGAATCTGGTGCTGATTTAGTGGTGAACGGTAAAGAAGTTGAAGATGTAGCAGGCTATATCCAAGAAAAAACTGGTGGTACACATAGTGCTGTTGTAACAGCGGTTTCTAAGGTTGCTTTCGACCAGGCTATCGATAGTGTACGTGCTGGTGGAACAGTCGTTGCGGTTGGTCTCCCATCTGAATATATGGAGCTCTCAATTGTCAAAACAGTTCTAGATGGTATCCGTGTTGTTGGATCTCTTGTAGGTACACGTAAAGACTTAGAAGAAGCCTTCGACTTTGGTGCACAAGGCTTGGTAGTACCGGTTGTTGAAACTGTTCCTGTTGATACAGCGGTAGAAGTCTTTGATCAAATGGAAAGAGGTGAAATTCAAGGACGTAAAGTATTGGATTTCACTAAGTAAGCAAACATCTATCTATGCTATTTTGACTATGTGAAGAGTCGAGTGGTGTAAACTTGAACTGATACTAGAAAGTTAGACAAATAATTTAAGTGAAGGATTTAGTTCTCTACTATATAGGACTAGGTCCTTTTAGTTTTACCTTAATTCGTTTGTTGTTGTAATATGTACTGTCCTCAAAAAGATAGACAAAATTTTAGTCATTTGAAAAGTAGTAAAAAAGTTATATGCCCTATTGTAAAATGAAGTGCAACACAAAAGACATGTTCATCTGATATACTAGA
>PVMN01001935.1_pt1 | contig 24649 bp, 19 predicted proteins | sample 1853401 | NCBI WGS metagenome assembly PVMN01 (sample SAMN08533510, study PRJNA380276) | Human gut metagenome, whole genome shotgun sequencing project.
GTAAGAAGAAACTTCTGGAGAAACAGAAGGAAGGTAAGAAACGTATGCGTCAGGTAGGCAATGTGGAGATTCCGCAGAAAGCATTTATGAGTGTATTGAAACTGGATGATAAATAAAGTATGAATGGTAACTATTCGGCAGCCTGCTGTCCACATAACTGTGAAGGTACTGAACAGTTATCTGTGAATAGTGCTCATCTCAACAGAAGGTTAAAATATTGAAGAAAATGATTAAGCGAAAAACAGTTATACTATGTATGTTATTGCTTGGAATTTCTGTCTCCGGATGTGGGAAAACCAGGGAGGTAGATGAAGCGTCCTCCAAAGTGATCCAGATCAGTGTTGCGCCGGAAGAGACAAGTCCCACTCCGGCACCGGATCAGGTAGCTTCCGCAGCAGTTACCACCAATGGTAATCTAACAATGGTAAATACGTATCTGGCAGAGCAGGATGCAGCAGGTATCTCATCTGCGGAAAGTTCAGACAGCCAAAGTGATGCCGACAGTACAGATAACAGTGTCGACTCAGCAGATAACAATGAGCAAGACAGCAGTACATCAGATACTGAGGAATAGAAAACAGGTCATAACAGGAGCAGATTACAATGGAGAGAAGGAATATCACAGATTCTCCCATGGAAATCTATGTCCACATTCCATTTTGCATAAAAAAATGTGATTACTGTGATTTCCTTTCCGGTCCGTCAGGTCCAAAGGAGCAGGCTGATTATGTAGATGCTCTGCTTGAAGAAATCAATGCAGCAGAAGAAGGAAAAGGAAGGAGTGTATCCTCTGTATTTATTGGAGGGGGCACTCCTTCTGTTTTGGATGAGAGATTCATAGGAGAAATTTTAAATCATATAAGACGAAAATTTCAGATTGCGGATCATGCTGAGATCACCATAGAAGTAAACCCGGGGACTGCAGACAGAAACAAACTGCAGGCATACAGAACATATGGAATCAACCGCCTGAGCATAGGTTTACAGTCGCCGGATGACAGAGAACTGAAGATCCTTGGAAGAATCCACAATTATGAGCAGTTTCTGGAGACTTACAGAAGTGCAAGAGAGGCAGGGTTCGACAATATCAATATTGATCTAATGAGTGCGATCCCGGATCAGACTTATGAAGGATGGATCCATAATCTTCGCACTGTTGCAGGACTGGATCCGGAACATATTTCCGCATACAGCCTGATCATTGAGGAGGGCACACCTTTTGCATCGCGGACGCTGAATTTGCCGGATGAAGATGCGGAGTACAATATGTATGAGGCAACAGCACAGATTCTGAGAGAATATGGCTTTGAGCAGTATGAGATTTCCAATTACGCAAAGAAAGGCAGAAAATGCAGGCATAACGTGGGCTATTGGATCCGACAGGATTATCTGGGGTTTGGCCTGGGAGCTTCCTCTCTTTATGGAAAGGAACGTTTTGCCAATACACAGGATATGAAAAAATATCTGGAAAACAGCAGAACACCGGAAAAAATAAGAGAAAAAGAGCCGCCCCTCACCAGAGAGGATGAGATGGCGGAGTTCATGTTTCTGGGACTTCGTATGACCAGAGGAATCTCAAAAGCTGAGTTTGAGCGGCAGTTTGGAAGTGAAATAGATGCAATATACGGGGATGTTCTGAGAAAATATAAGTCAATGGGACTGCTTTTGGAAGAAAAAGGAAGGATTTTTCTGAGCAGAGATGGAATCCATGTAAGCAATTCCGTTATGGCGGATTTTTTGCCGTAAACGCCTTGACGAACAAATGTTCCTGTATTATACTGATGCCATGAGGATTGCGGGGCAGCGAAACTGCGCACAATCCATGAATATCATAACATACGAAAAAGGTGTAACTGTTAAGGTAAGAAACAGTTATTATTTATAAATGAGAAACAGGAGGCCCACAATGGCAGCAGATACAACGAAGAAGCACTTTATCAGGATCAGAGGTGCCAATGTTAATAATCTTAAGAATTTAAGTGTGGATATTCCCAGAGACAAGTTTGTGGTATTTACAGGACTGAGTGGCTCCGGTAAATCTTCACTGGCTTTTGATACCATCTATGCAGAGGGACAGCGCCGTTATATGGAATCTCTCTCTTCCTATGCAAGACAGTTCCTTGGACAGATGGAGAAGCCGGATGTGGAGAGCATCGAAGGTCTGCCGCCGGCCATTTCCATTGATCAGAAATCTACCAACCGCAATCCCCGTTCCACAGTAGGAACAGTGACAGAAATCTATGATTATTTCCGACTTCTGTATGCCAGAGTGGGAATCCCTCATTGTCCGAAGTGCGGAAGAGAGATTAAGAAGCAGACAGTTGACCAGATGGTAGACAGTATCATGTCTTTTCCGGAGAGAACGAAGATCCAGCTTCTGGCGCCTGTTGTGCGGGGGCGCAAGGGAACTCATGCAAAGCTTCTGGAGCAGGCAAAGAGAAGCGGATATGTACGTGTGCAGATTGACGGAAACCTGTATGAGCTTTCCGAGGAGATCAGTCTGGACAAGAATATCAAGCATAATATAGAGATTGTGGTAGACCGTCTGATCGTGAAGCCCGGGATTGAGAAAAGACTCTCAGATTCCATTGAGACAGTGCTGGATCTGGCAGAGGGCCTTCTGATGGTAGATACTATGGATGGAAATATCCATAATTTCAGCCAGAGCTTTTCCTGCCCTGACTGCGGTATCAGTGTGGATGAGATTGAACCGAGAAGCTTTTCTTTCAATAATCCTTTTGGTGCCTGCCCGGATTGTCTGGGACTTGGGTATAAAATGGAATTTGATATTGATCTGATGATCCCGGATAGATCTCTGAGTATCCTGGATGGTGCCATTGTGGTCACAGGATGGCAGTCCTGCACAAATGAGGGAAGCTTTTCCAGGGCAATCCTGGATGCTCTTGCCAGAGAATATGATTTCAGCCTGGCAACACCTTTTGAGGAGTATCCGGAGAAGATACAGGACATTCTGATCAACGGAACTAATGGACATTCTGTAAAGGTTTACTATAAAGGGCAGCGCGGAGAGGGCGTTTACGATGTGGCGTTTCCGGGGCTGATCCGAAATGTGGAGCAGCGTTACAGAGAGACAGGCTCTGATGCCATGAAGCAGGAGTATGAATCTTTCATGCGCATTACTCCATGTAAAACCTGTAAAGGTCAGAGACTGAAGAAGGAATCACTGGCTGTGACTGTGGCGGATAAGAATATTTATGAGGTCACCAATCTTTCCATAGAGAAGCTGAAAGCCTTTCTGGCGGATATGCAGCTCTCCGAGCAGCAGCAGCTTATCGGCAGACAGATTCTGAAGGAAATCAGGGCAAGGGTAAGTTTCCTGTCAGATGTAGGACTGGATTATCTTTCATTGGGACGTGCGACAGGAACTCTTTCCGGCGGCGAGGCGCAGAGAATCCGTCTGGCTACCCAGATTGGTTCCGGGCTGGTAGGAGTTGCCTATATTCTGGATGAACCGAGTATCGGACTTCACCAGAGGGATAATGACAGACTTCTTGGTTCTCTGATGAAACTGCGTGATCTTGGAAACAGCCTGATCGTTGTGGAGCATGATGAAGATACCATGCGTGCCGCAGACTGTATTGTAGATATAGGTCCCGGCGCAGGGGAACATGGCGGACAACTGGTTGCCATGGGAACTGCAGAGGATTTGATGAAGAATGAGGATTCCATCACAGGAGCTTATCTGAGCGGAAAATTAAAAATCCCGATACCTTTGGAGAGACGGAAGCCAACCGGTTTTCTTACTGTCAAGGGGGCGGCAGAGAATAATCTCAAGAATATCGATGTGAAGATACCTCTTGGGATCATGACCTGTATCACAGGAGTTTCGGGCTCAGGTAAGAGCTCTCTGATCAATGAGATTCTTTATAAACGCCTGGCAAGAGATCTGAACCGGGCAAGAGTGATTCCGGGAAAACATAAGGATATTCTGGGAACAGACCAACTGGATAAGGTTATCAATATTGACCAGTCACCTATTGGCCGTACTCCACGTTCCAATCCTGCGACTTATACCGGGGTATTTGACCAGATCAGAGATCTTTTTGCAGCAACAGCAGATGCCAAGGCAAAAGGATATAAGAAAGGACGATTCAGTTTTAATGTAAAGGGCGGAAGATGTGAGGCATGCAGCGGTGACGGTATTATCAAAATTGAGATGCATTTCCTTCCGGACGTATATGTACCATGCGAGGTCTGCAAGGGTAAGAGATATAACAGAGAAACCCTGGAAGTAAAGTATAAGGATAAGAATATTTACGATGTGCTGAATATGACGGTGGAGGAAGCACTGACTTTTTTTGAGAATGTTCCTTCTATTAAAAGAAAGATACAGACTCTTTATGATGTAGGACTTTCCTATATCCGGCTGGGACAGCCGTCCACAGAGCTTTCCGGAGGAGAGGCACAGAGGATCAAGCTTGCCACAGAGCTGAGCAAGCGCAGCACAGGTAAGACTATCTACATTCTGGATGAGCCTACCACAGGTCTGCATTTTGCGGATGTGCATAAGCTGGTGGAGATTCTGAAACGATTATCGGAGGGCGGTAATACAGTAGTTGTGATCGAGCATAATCTGGATGTGATTAAGACCGCAGATTATATCATTGATATCGGACCGGAGGGTGGAGACAAAGGAGGTACCGTAGTTGCTCAGGGAACTCCTGAGGAGGTGGCACAGTCACCGGTTTCCTATACCGGAAAATATGTAAAGAAATATCTGAAATAATCTTGAAATCATATTGCAGGACTTTCTTTTTAAATGGAAGTTGTATATAATAGAAGAGATTATTTATAGCAATTCTCGTAAATAATATATTTTGATCCGGCTTATCAGGATGTGAAGCCCTGTTGGACTGTTTTGATCGCATTATTTTATGGAGTTGTTATAACTAAACCGGATAAGTCCCCGGTAGAGACTGTAAAAAGTAATGATCAGTTGAAGGGGATGAGGAGAACGTAAGAACAGAAAGGGGATTTCCATGCCGACAAGTGATATTGGAATTGACCTGGGAACCAGGAACAGTCTGGCTTATTCTACAGGAAAGGGGCTTGTGCTAAATGAGCCTTCGATCGTAGTTTATGATAAAAATACAGAGAAGATACGTGCAATCGGTGAAGAAGCCCGTCTGATGGAAGGGCGCATTACTTCAGATATGGAGATCATCCGTCCCATCAGACAGGGCGTGATCGTTGATTATACAGTTACAGAGAAGATGTTGAAATACTTTATATCCAGAGCAATAGGAAGAAGAGCTTTCCGCAAGCCCAGGATCAGTATCTGTGTTCCCAGTGGAATTACAGAGATTGAGAAAAAGGCAGTGGAGGAAGCAACCTATCAGGCTGGTGCCAGAGATGTCTATATGGTGGAGGAACCTATAGCTGCGGCAATCGGAGCCGGGGTGGATGTGACCAAGCCCTTTGGAAATCTGGTCGTAGACATTGGAGCCGGAACTTCGGATGTTGCGGTTATCTCTCTTGCGGGGGTTGTGGTTTCCGCTTCTGTGAAAGTTGCAGGGGACACTTTTAATCAGGCTATACTGAACTATGTGAGAAAGAATCATGGACTTTTTATCGGAGAAGATATGGCAGAGAAGATCAAAATTCAGATTGGTACGGCTATAGAGGAATCAAATCCGAGAACAATGGAAGTAAAGGGGAGAAATGTGATCACCGGTCTGCCGAAGACAGTGACACTTACCTCAGAAGAAATACGTGTGGCGTTAAAGGATGCTACAAGCCAGATTGTGGAGACTGTTCATGGAATTCTGGAAAAGACACCGCCGGAACTGGCTGCGGATATTGTAGACAGAGGAATCGTACTTACAGGCGGCGGTGCCCTTCTTCATGGGATGGATACACTGATCGAGCAGAGAACCGGGGTAAGTACACTGACTGTGCAGGATGCAATGAGCGTGGTCGCAGTGGGAACCGGTAAGTATGCAGAGGTAATGGCACGTTTTGACGGATAAAGCAGGAGGTACTGCACAGTGCAGTGCCTTTTTGCGTTGTCAGAGGCTCAAAGAAGCAGGAGGTGTGGAGAAAAGCACATGAGTGAAACTGTCACAGGATACATAGATCATGTTATTTTCAGAAATGAAGATAACGGATATACAGTTATGGTACTGAAAGGTACAAAAAAAGAGGAAGAGCTGACCTGCGTGGGAAGTTTCCCTGCGATCACACAGGGGGCATCTATTGAAGCAACCGGAGTATATATCCATCATCCGGTATATGGCAAACAGTTTCAGATCAGTTCTTTTACAGAGAAGATGCCGGAGGATACATATGGAATAGAACGTTATCTGGGTTCGGGCGCCATCAGGGGAATCGGTGCTGCACTGGCTGCCAGGATCGTGCGGAAGTTTGGAGATGACACACTCCGTATCGTAGAAGAAGAGCCGGAGCGGCTTGCAGAGGTAAAGGGGATCAGTGAGAAAAAAGCCCGGGAGATCGCTGCGCAGGTAAGTGAGAAGGCAGAGATGCGAAAAGTAATGATCTTTCTGCAGAAATATGGGATTTCCCTGAACCTGGGCGCAAAGATTTATCAGAAATATAAGGAATCTGTCTATACGATCCTTCAGGAGAATCCTTACAGACTTGCGGAAGATATTTCCGGTGTGGGATTTAAGATTGCTGATGAGATTGCTGCCAGAGTCGGTATTCACGCAGACTCAGATTACAGAATCCGCAGCGGAATGCTGTATACTCTTCTGCAGGCTTCGGGAGAAGGACATACTTATCTTCCGAGGGAACAGTTATTTACAAGATGTGCCAGACTTCTGGGAGTAGATGAATCCTATATGGAGAAACATCTTATGGATATGGTTATTGACAGGAAGCTGGTGCTGAAAGAAAAAAGCGGAGAAACTATCGTTTATCCGGCACAGTATTATTATCTGGAACTGAACACTGCCAGGATGCTTAATGAACTGAATATTGTGTGTCCTGAGGATAAAGAGCTTGTCAGGCACAGAATTGAGCTGATCGAGAAAGAGACAGGAACTGTTCTGGATGAAATGCAGAAGAAAGCAATCACTGAAGCAGCGGATCATGGACTCTTTATTCTTACAGGAGGCCCCGGTACAGGTAAAACGACAACGATCAATGCGATCATCCGCTTTTTTGAGGGAGAAGGTGCAGAGATTCGGCTGGCTGCACCTACCGGACGTGCTGCAAAGAGAATGACAGAGACTACCGGATATGAGGCGCAGACAATTCACCGTCTGCTGGAACTGAATGGAATGCCGGAAGAAGAGAGGGACGGGCATTCAGCTAAATTCGAGAGGAATGCACAGAATCCGCTGGAGGCAGATGTGATCATTATTGATGAAATGTCTATGGTGGATATCCATCTGATGCATTCTCTTCTTCTTGCAGTGGTAGCAGGAACCAGACTGATCCTTGTGGGGGATGAGAATCAGCTTCCGAGTGTAGGCCCGGGCAATGTGCTGAGAGATATTATCCGAAGCAGATGTTTCCCTGTAGTGGAACTGACTAAGATATTCAGACAGGCATCAGAGAGTGATATTGTTGTAAATGCTCATAAGATAAATAAGGGAGAACAGGTTCAGATCAATAATAAGAGCAGAGATTTCTTTTTTCTGAAGAGATATGATGCAGATATCATTATAAGAGTAGTGATCGCGCTGATCCAGGAGAAACTGCCGCGCTATGTAGATGCCAAACCCTTTGAGATACAGGTACTGACACCTATGAGAAAGGGACTTCTGGGAGTAGAGCGGCTGAACCAGATCCTGCAGAGATACCTGAATCCGCCGGAAGACGGGAAATCCGAGAGGGCGGTTGGAGACCGGCTGTTCCGCACAGGGGACAAGGTCATGCAGATCAGAAATAATTATCAGATGGAATGGGAAATCCGGGGACGATATGGGGTTGTCATTGAGAAAGGCGTGGGAGTATTTAACGGAGACACCGGAATCCTCAGGGAAATCAATGAATTTGCTGAGACAGCAGAAGTGGAATTTGAGGATGGACGTTTTGCAATGTACTCGTTCAAACAGCTGGAGGAACTGGAACTTGCATATGCTATTACAATCCACAAGTCTCAGGGATCTGAGTATCCGGCAGTCATACTTCCATTGCTTTCCGGACCACAGATGCTTTTAAACAGGAACCTTCTTTATACCGCAGTTACCAGAGCAAGAAAATGTGTGACGGTTGTGGGAAAAGAGGAGACCTTTGCAGAGATGATACGCAATGAAAAACAGCAGAAGAGATACAGTGCACTGGATGAACGGATCAGAGAACTGAGTGAGACTACAGGGGATAATAATACAGATGGTGAAGAATGATATTGCAGACTGTGATCTGATGACTGAATAATAACAGAGAAAAAATTTATTCCGATAATATGAAAAAAACAGAAATACAGAGGATAGCAAAACAAAGAGTAAAATAGTGGAAGGAAATGGAAATGAAACGGTTTCTGAACATGGTTGCTGATATTTTTTACCCGAGATGCTGTCCGGTCTGTCAGAAAATACTGGCAGATCAGCGAAGGATGATCTGTCCGGAATGCGAGAAAGAACTTCGTCCGATTGGTCATCCCAGATGTTATAAATGTGGAAAACCCATAGAAACAGGGGAATACTGCAGAGACTGTCAGAAACACAGGCATATGTATGAACAGGGAAGAGGTATTTTTGTTTATGATGGCATAATGAGAAGATCTGTTACCAGATATAAGTACTATGGATGCAGAGAATACGGTGATTTTTATGCCAGAGCAATGTATCGATATGCACAGAAAGAATTGCGGGAATGGAAGCCGGATCTGATCGTGCCGGTTCCGGTACACAGGTCGAAGGAGCGGCAGAGAGGTTTTAATCAGGCTGCATATCTGGCGGAGAAACTCGGTCATTATACCGGGATTTCCACAGATGTCAATATTGTGCAGAAAGTTTTAAAGACAAAGTCGCAGAAAAAACTGAATGCTTTGCAGAGAAGAAAAAACCTGGAAAAAGCGTTCTGCGTGACCGGAGATGTCAGGGGAAAGAATATCCTGGTGATAGATGATGTGTATACAACAGGAAGTACGATCGATGCAATGGCCGGATGCCTGAAGAGAAAAGGTGCCGGAAATGTTTATTTTCTTACGGTTTGCATAGGCAGGAGATAAGAAAAAACACTTTTCATACATAATGATATATGTTACAATTAATCTGTATGATTATATGAATGATATCAGGTTGTTGCTGAGAACAGAGTGAACAGTAATAGCGGATTATAGCAAAAGGAAAAGCATACAGTAAGGAGTAATTTATGTTAAATGAAGAGAAGATAAAAATCATGAATAAACTTGCCATGTATGAACAGGGGGAAGGAAAGAAATATCTTCCGGTCAGCAGGTACTACCGTAGTGATTATATCGGACTTGCCATGATTAAGAATTTTTTCCTTGTTACGATTGGGTATTGCCTGATTCTGGCCGGTATCGCAGCATATTTTGCTGAATATCTGATAGATAATGTTCATAAGATGAACCTTGTTTCACTGGGCGTGGAAGTTATTCTGGGGTATGTGGCAGTGCTGGTACTGTTTTCTGTCCTGACATATATCCAATATACGGTGAAATACCACAAAGCAAAGAAAAGTGTGAAAAATTATTATGAAGAACTTACACAATTAAGTAAAATCTACGGTCGCGAAGATAAAAAATCTTCAGCCAGAGGAGTTACAGGAGGATATAAAAAATGACAGCATTACTCGAATTAAAACAGCGAATAAAGAATTTATACAGCCAGTATGAGATTTATATCCTGCCTGTCTTACGTTTCGTTCTGGCAATGGTTTATTTCATATGGATCAATACCAATATGGGATATATGAAGCAGATCGATAATATATTTATTGTTCTGATCCTTGCACTGATCTGTTCCATTCTTCCTTCAGGTGTAATGATTTTTGTAGGATTTGCCCTGATGGTCGCACATGGTTATGCACTGGGGATAGAAGTTGCAGGTTTTATGCTTGTGCTGATCCTGTTTATGGCAATTCTCTTCCTGAGATTCAGTTCAGACAATAATTTAGTACTTGTATTTACACCGCTTTCCTTTGGGTTCAGTGTTCCGACGCTTCTTCCTATCGGAAGCGGACTTTTGTGCAATGCGTTTTCTGCACTTCCTGCAGGCTGCGGAGTGATTATTTACTATTTTATCCGTTTTATACGTGTACAGCATAAACTGCTGGAAAACCCGGATGTTGCCATAGCTGACAAATTAAAACTTCTGACAGATGGAATCGTGCAGAACTGGGGAATGTGGATCACAGTGATTGCCTTTATCGCAGTGATTCTGCTGGTGAATCTGATACGTACCCGCTCTTTTGACTATGCATGGAGAATTGCCATTATTGCAGGTGGAGTTGTGTATGTTCTGATGATTATTGCAGGTGGATTTTATTTTAGACTGGATATTGATGTTGTTACGCTGATCATTTATACAGTGATCTCTGTGGTGATAGGATTACTTCTTGAATTCTTTGTATTTGGTGGTGACTATACCCGTACCGAGAGACTGGAATATGAGGATGATGAATATTATTATTATGTAAAAGCAGTGCCGAAAGCCTGTGTCACAACATCTGAAAGAAGTATAAAGAAGATTAACGGAAGTTCTGCAAAGGATGAAAGACCGGCACAGGATAACGTTGTTTCTTATGCGAATCCTATTTTTCATGGTGATGAGAAAGCAGTGACGACAGATGAGGCTGCAGCACCTGTAGAGAGAAAGAAAGATATTGACAGCGTGGATTTTGAGAAGAAACTGGAAGAATCATTAAAAAATCTGTAAAAAGCAGTTTCCGGTAACGATGAGACATACGAGCCAAAATTCCATTGCCGCAGGCAATCTGGAATGAATTTTGGCTACGTTACTGTGAACGGAGTGAACAGTAACACAAAATCCACTGAAAACATTTTCAACGATAAGATATATAAAAATGATAAGGAAAGGAGAGCCATATGCAGGATTTTTCAGGAAATTTGATAGAAACATTATCAAGACTGGCATTTCCTAAGATTGGGATTATAGATATCATACAGATTGCACTGATCGCTTTTTTTGTATATCAGTTCATGGTATGGATCAAATATACTCATGCATATACACTTCTGAAAGGAATACTGGTCGTTCTCCTCTTCATTCTGATCGCGTATATTTTCAGGATGAATACGATTCTGTGGATTTTTTCAAATCTGGCAAGTACACTGATCGTAGGTGTGATCGTTATTTTTCAGCCGGAGCTCAGAAAAGTTCTGGAACAGCTTGGACAAAAGCGGATCATGGCTTCACTGATACCTTTTGATGCAGGTAAAGAGGTGAAGGAAAGATTTACGGATAAAACCATCAGTGAGCTGGTCAAAGCATGTTTTGATATGGGAGAAGTTAAGACCGGAGCACTGATCGTAATTGAGCAGAATGAGCTGCTGACCGATTATATAAGAACAGGTATTAATCTGGATGCAATCCTTACCAGTCAGCTTCTGATCAATATATTTGAACATAACACACCACTTCATGACGGAGCTGTTATTGTAAGAGAGAACAGGATTGTGGCTGCAACATGCTATCTTCCACTGTCTGATAATATGGAACTGAGCAAACAGCTTGGAACGCGGCACAGGGCAGGTGTGGGGATCAGTGAGCAGACAGATTCTGTTACGATCATTGTATCAGAGGAAACCGGTCAGGTATCTGTAGCGCAGGGAGGAAAGCTGACCAGAAGTGTAAACAGTGCAAAACTCAGAGAAATCCTGGTCAGAGCGCAGAATAAGCAGGTTGTAGACAACAGCAAACTTCGCCATTTACTGAAAGGAAGAGTGAAGCATGAAGAAGCGAAAAATAACAGATAATATACCTCTGAAAATCATGTCTGTCGCAATAGCTGTTGTGCTATGGCTGATCGTTGTAAACATAGATAATCCGACAGGAACCAATTACTATACGCTCAATGATGTGGAACTGATCAACAAGGAATATGTGGAATCTTCAGATACCATCGGTAAGATGTGTATGCCGGAACAGAACCAGGATTCCATAAAAGTTGCGATCACTGCAACCAAGAAGATCAGAGACAAGATCAAAGTCACAGACATCTCTGCGGTAGCTGATCTTCAGCAGGCGGTAAGCCTGGATACAAATCCGGTTATGGTTCCTATTACCGTTACCTGTTCTGTACCGGGGGTATCTCCCAGTGATATCAAAGTTACTCCTCAGAATCTCAGTGTAAATCTTGATGAAAAAGAGACACAGGAGTTTGTGGTAAATGTCAGCAGAGGTGATACGAAACCGGGCAAAGATTATGAAGTAGGAAGTCTGACTGCCAGTCCGGAGAAAGTAAGGATTACAGGCCCGAAGACGCTGATCAATAAAATAGATAAGGTAAATGCTTCCATTGAACTGGATGGGAATACAGAGGATTTTACACAGGATGTAAACCTTACGATCATTGATAAGAATCAGGAGGTACTTACTGATTCTGAAATGAATTCATTGCGGATTGAGAATAATGCAAAAGTAACAGTGACTGCAAAATTATGGAAAATCCGTCAGGGAGTGCAGATATCTGCAGATTATGTAGGGACACCGGCTGAAGGATATCAGGTTGGGGCTGTGAGAACAGTGCCGGATACGATCAGTGTAGCAGGCAGTGCAGAAGGTCTTGAAAGTCTTGCGGATAATAATAATGTGATCACTATACCGGAAGACAGTATTGATATTTCCGGTGAATCCGAAGATGTGGAGAAAAAAATCAGTCTTACGAATCTTCTGCCGGACAATGTGAAACTTACCAGTGACTCCAGTGAAGATGTATGGGTGACTGTAAGTATTCTTCCGGCCGGAAGCAGAGAGTTTGAATTTCCGACTAAGAATATAGAGGTTAAGAATAAACCGAAAGATCTGCAGGTAACATTTGAGACTGCGCAGATAGAAGTGAGAATCAAATCAGATAACAAAGATCTGGATGATCTGAATAATGACAAAGACATTAAGGCATCTATAGATCTGGATGGCAAAAAAGAAGGAAGTTATGAAGTCCCGGTTGAGATAGTCTTGCCGGATGGTTATGAGACAGTGGAAGATGTGACTACGGAAGTAGTGATTTCATCAGGGACTGCTGTTGATGACAGTAAGGAAAACAAGGAATAAAAGAATTCTCCACTTACAGAAGGGGTAGTAACAATATAAGAGGAACAGTGAAATGGTCAGTAAAAAAGTGACAGTTAAAAATCCCACAGGTCTTCATCTGAGACCTGCGGGGATTTTGTGCAATGAGGCAATGAAATACCAGTCACAGATAACATTTGTCTACGATGGGGGCATGGCAAATGCAAAGAGTGTACTGAGTGTACTTGGTGCATGCGTAAAATGCGGAAATGAGATAGAACTTACCTGTGAAGGTGTTGATGAACAGGAAGCCCTGGATCATCTTGTTGCTGCTATTGATAGCGGCCTTGGCGAGTAGAAAGCTGCTGTGCACAAACAGAGTGAACAGTAACCATAAAGTAACATGAATAAAAGAGGAGGAACTTATTGTGAAAAGAAGATTAGTTGCGGTTACATTGAGTCTTATTATGACAATGGCAACTGTCAGTGAAGCAGGTGCTGCTGCATTTACTTCACCTGATACAGCTCCGGCTGTTGCCACACAGACAGATGCAGAAGAAGTAAATGTTACAGAAGAAACTTCTGAAACAGAAGCAGACGCTTTTTCAGATGGAGATGATGGGACAGCAGTACCATCACAGGAACAGACAGACGACGCATTTACAGCGGGAACGGATACGGCTGCTGCATTGCCGGACGAGACGCCGTCAACAGCAGATGCTACGGATGCCGTTGGAGCCGCTGTAGTGAAAGCTGAGGACTGGGTAAGCACAGAGAATGGCTTTAAACTGCGCAAACCTGCAAAAAATCAGGATACAGCAAATACAGATGATCAGAAAGCAGCAACAGCAGCACTACCCGATGAGGAGATGCTGTCTGAGACTGACGGATTCTCAGGAGATCAGACAGAATCATCTGAAACAGCAGTGGCTGAAACAGATACAACAGCTGTGACAGCAGAGGTTACAGCAATGGAAACACCAGCAGCAACGGATACAGTGTCTGTAACAAATGAAGAATTTTATACAGTGGCAGACGGAATTGTAAAGATCAGCACAGAGTATAAAGGGGAAACCCATACAGGATATTATCTGTTTGATGAAGAGGGAATCCTTGTAACTGGACAGGCTGAGGTAAAAGAAAAATCTTCAGCTGATGAAGAACCGACATCAGATGCAGCTCAGTCAGCAGGAGAAGATGCCGCAGGGGAAGAAACAGAAGCCCAGGCAAATCAGTCCTATTTTACAACTGCAGATGAGGCTGTTGTTTATACCGGATGTGAAGGAGAAGCGATAACTCCATATACATCTACAGTAGGCCAGCAGGAGAAGAGTGTATGGAAATGGACAGGAACATATTTCCAGTACTACGATGAGAATGGTAATCTGGAGACAATTGCACAGCTTGAAGCGAAAGCAAAAGCAGCAGGTACATATACCGGATATTTCAAGATCAATGAGGATTATTACTGCCTTGATTCTGAAGGTAAGCCACAGACAGGAGAGATCACCCTCACAGTTAACGGCGAATCAAACCTGTATTATTTTGATCCTGCAAGCAGCGACATTCCCGGAAAAATGTTCCACAATGGATGGCTTCGTTCAGATACCACTAAGGGAGAGCGCTGGCTGTATTTTAAAAAGGGAAATATTCCGGCAGACATCGGTAAATATTATAAGCGTGGCGTAGTTGCCACAGCTATCCCGGAGAAAGGAACCGGAGATTACTTGCTGGATGCCAATGGATATGTTCTGAAATCAGTGATGAAGAAGGCTCAGAATGGTGCATATTACTGTACCGACAGTAACGGCCAGATTTATAGAAATAAACTTGTAAAATACGGCAATTTCAGATATTATTTTGGCTCAAACGGAAAGCGGGCAACCTGGACAAAGAGATGGGCAAAAGCAGGCGATCATTACTATTACTTTGGAAGTACTCCGGGTCGTGTTGTTGAGAAACATGGCTGGCAGAAACTTGTCAGCACCAGTGGCAAATTCCTTGGCTGGCTGTATTTTGATTCCAAGGGAAATCATTATACGGATAAGTGGACTTCCGCAGGTTATTATTTTAAACCATCAGGAAAGCTTGCAAGCGGTTTGACAGAAATCGATGGAAAGAAATATATATTTGAATCATCTACATCCGCAGAACACAAAGGTAAAGTATATAAGAGCACAATGGTGCGCTATAAAAAGAAATGGTATATCGCATCCTCTAAGGGAAGCCTGTATAAGAGCGGATGGAGAAAATACAGCGGCAATTACTATTATCTTAAAGAATGTGTGGTTCAGACAAATCAGTTTATGAAAAAGAATGGAGTAAACGGTTATCTGGATGCAAACGGTAAATATACAAGAGGATGGGTAATTGTAAGTAATGCTAAAAACCTGGTGAGATATATCGATCCGTCAGGAAACGGATTTGCAAGAAATAAGAGTATGAGAGTTAATGGAATTCTGTATTACTTTGACAGTAACGGATACCGTATCACTGATCTGACAAACAGATACAGAGGACCGTATTCTGTTCAGGTGGACAGAGTAAACGGAGTTATGACTGTTTATGCTGATTCAGCCAGAACAATTCCTGTTAAGACGATCAGGGTATCTGTAGGTTTAGCAGGAACACCAACTCCGACCGGTAACTTTACACTGAGCAGAAGCCTGAGGTGGCAGCCTCTTATGGGACCATCCTGGGGACAGTATGGAACTCATGTAGACGGTGCCGGACAGGGAGGAATCTTTGTTCATTCTGTAGCCTGCGGCCAGGCAAACTCATATAATCTTCCGGCAGTAGAGTACAATAAGCTTGGATCTCCCGCATCACATGGATGTATCAGAACCTGTGTGGCAGATGCGAAGTGGGTTTATGAGAACTGTAATGGCGCACCGATCAGTATTATTGATGGTAAATATAAAGCAGATGATGCAATGAAAGGACCTCTTGGAAAGAAAGCACTGACTCCGTTAAGAGGAGCTGCTAATTTTGATCCTACAGATCCGGCTGTCTGATCCGGATATTTCTGCCAGGATAAATAAACATAATTGCTTATAGAAATGAAATATGCAAAACGGCTGCACAGAGCAAGAAATGTGCAGCCGTTTTTGGGTATATATCAGGGATTATCTTGCGAAAATGTAATATAGTGTGTATAATATGTTAATAGTATTGTAATAAAATGGACGTTTATTAGAAGACAGGACAGGAGTAGAAAGATGAAAAGAGATTTTTTAAAAATCAGAAAAAGGCTTATTGTTGGTTGTCTGGCAGCTGCGATAGCTGTAGCGCAGCCTGTAAGCTCTGTTTTTGCAAATCCGCATTATGACAGACGTGATACAGTGGCTGAGGAGGAATTTATTTATTCTGCAAGAACTTCCGGTACAGAGTCATCAAGAAAAAAAGTGAACTCCAAAGCATGGAAAAAGATCAACGGTGTCTGCTATAACGGAAGTGGTAAAATCATTCCTGGTGCGATAACCAGAGGCATGGATGTCTCTGAATGGCAGGGCAATATTGACTGGAAACAGGTGAAGAAGTCTGACATAGATTTTGCGTTTGTCCGGATCTCCTATGGCCTGACTCACGAAGATTATACCTATGATGAGAATATGACAAATGCAGAACTTGCCGGAGTACCCACAGGCACCTATGTGTACAGTACAGCCTTATCGACAACTACCGCATTAAAGGAAGCACAGCTTGCCATCAGCAAAATGCAGGGTTACAAGGTTTCCTATCCGGTCGTATATGATCTGGAGGATGCAAAAGCAAGTAAGCTTTCTGCAAAAACAGTCTCAGAGATGGCACTGACCTTCTGCAATGAAGTGCGCAGGGCCGGATATTATCCGATGGTTTACTGCAATACCAACTGGTATGATAATTACATAGACTGGTCCTTATTATCAGGAGTGGATGTATGGATCGCAAGATATGGGGACACGATTCAGGCACCTGATAAGGAACGGTACAATTATACAATATGGCAGTCCACAGACGGTAACCGGGAAAGCGGACTGAACAGTACCAGCGGACTGGTAGCAGGAATCCCTGCAGGCAATGATGTTGATATGAATTTTGGCTATGTGGATTATACAAAGAAAATTACGCCGAGATGGAAATCTCTGGATTCCTATGTTCCGGCAATGAAACCCGATACAGGCAGCAACGATGGAAGCCAGGAACAGACAGGACTTCATCAGGAAAATGGAAAATACTATTATGTCAATGAAAATGGCGAACGTGTGTCAGATCAGTGGGTAACTGTAAATGGAAAGACCTATTATATCAGTTCTGATGGTTATGCTCTGATGGGAATGAAGAAAGTAGACGGGAAATGTTACTGGTTCCATACAAAGTCCGGATATATGTTTAAAAACCGCCGCGTGACCAGATCTACCGGCGATATCTACTATTTTGGAAGCGACGGTGTACGCTGCGAGAATGGAATGTACAAAATCAGGGAAAAAAGTGGGGAGCACACCTATTATTTCCAGAAAAACGGAAAAGCGCATAAGGGATGGCTGACACTGAATGGTAAAAAATACTATTTTTACAAAGGCAGTTCCGCACTTTCCGGTACGCGTGCCGAGAACATTACACTGACCAGTTCCAACAGGATTGTATCTGTGTTTGATGGAAATGGAGTGTGTACCAGACAATATAAAAAGCGGTAAAAAATATTGAAACATATAAAAAGATCCTGCAGCTGTGGCACTGATGGAAATTCTGCAACAGCTTCGGGATCTTTTTATGAAATTGCCGTAATTAAAGCGTATAGATCAGGATACCTGCAATGATGATCAGGTTTCCCATGATTTTTCCTTTCGTGATTTTTTCCTTCAGAATGAAATGAGAGAGAAGCAGGACAAACACATAGGCGGCAGTATCAATGACAGGACCATAGCGCATATCTACTTTTGTATAACACCATGTATTGAGGAGGAGGATCAGCATATATATAGTGTATGAGAGAATCACCCGGAAATTGAGATATTCCCTGATTCGGTTTTCGTATCTGATATTTGCGCTCTGTTTCAGAAGTATCTGTGAAACAGCGGAAAAAAATGTTCCGCTCAACATGATTAAAATAAATGTTCTATTCATATCTCTGCACCGTCCATACTCCAAATAAAACCACCAGAATACCTATGATATTCTGAATGGAAAGATTTTCATGAAAGATCAGCACTGCCCATATCTGCGACCACAGAAGATAAACACTTTTATTGGCATAGGCAGTAGACAAAGAGAATTTCTTGATGACCTGCTGCCAGGTGATGGCGTAGATTCCGCAGTTGGCTACCATCAGGAACAGGAACAGGTAAAGCAGAGGACTGCTGAGACCATGTTTATTATACTGAACAGATGCAGCTTTGGAAAAAACACTTGTCAGTGAAAACAGCAGGATATTCAGATGAAGTTGTATGTAGTCTTTGAGTTTTGACATAATACCTCCGGGCGATAATGGTATTTTACGGATTTCGTCTAATAGCCTGAAAGCTGTCGGACAGTAACTATTTTACATAAAAAAGCAGGGAAGTCAAGGTTTGTGCAGCAGGAATCTTGAAAAGAAATGTTGAAAATGATATGATAAAAATGATTGCAAAAAGATGAAAAGAGAAAGGAAAAGCATATGAGCTTATATTCAGTGGTTGTTCCTGTATATAATTCTGAACATACACTGGGAGAACTATATACCCGTTTGGAGAAAGTATTCCGGGAAACTCTTAAAGAAGACTTTGAACTGATCCTGGTAGATGACGGATCAAAGGACAGATCTTATGAGATCATGACGGAACTCAGAGAAAAGGATCACAGGGTACGGATCATACAGATGGCCCGTAACTTCGGACAGCATCCGGCACTTCTGTGTGGATTTGCACATGTAAAAGGAGAGTTTGTGGTAACAATGGATGATGACCTTCAGCATCAGCCGGAGGAACTTCCGAAGATGGTCAGAACCATGCAGGAGAGACCGGATGTGGATGTTATCATTGCAAGCTATGAAGGAAGAAAGCATGGTCCGATACGCAAACTGGGAACGAAATTTTCTGTATGGGCAACTTCAAAGATGCTGGGAAAAGATCCGGATCTTCAGATCACCAGTTACAGGCTGATCCGCAGATTCCTTGTGGATGCCATGGTAAAAACAAATACATATCTTCCACAGATTGGAAACCTTCTGATCAGGAGTTCTAACCGTATTATTAATGTTCCGGTTCAGCATGCAGACAGAGCTTACGGAAAAAGCGGTTATTCCTTTAAGAGACTGCTGAAAGATCTGATTTATGATATCACGACACATACTGCATTTCCCCTTCTGCTGGTGAGAAATATCGGAATTGTCAGTTTCCTGATAAGTGTAGTTCTGTCGGTCTGTTATCTGGTAAGATATTTTACACTGGGCATATCTGTGCAGGGCTGGACTTCGCTGATGCTGGTTATGCTGGCGTTTTTTGGACTGATTTTGTTATCGATCGGAATTATGGGAATCTATTTAATGAACATTCTTAATGAGGCAAAAAAAATGCCCCATTATGTAATACGTCGGGAGGATACGGACGAATAATGAAGGAAATTGGCGGATATTTTCAGCTGGAAGAGATGCCGGGAGAGGAATATTATCCTGACCTGTACAGGGTCAATCTTGGAAGAACTGCACTGCTGTGGCTTTTGAAGAGCCGCAGGTGCAGGAAAATCCTATTACCGTATTTTCTGTGTGGATCAGTGGTGCATACCTGTCAGGAAAATCAGATAGAGACAGAATTTTATCATCTGAATGAGAAACTGGAAGTTCTGTATCCGAAAGAACAGCTTCCGGAAGGGGAATATCTTTATCTGGTTAATTACTATGGTCAGCTGTCTGATTCCCGGATATCAGAGTATAAAAAGATTTACGGAAACATCATAGTGGACCATACCCATGCATTTTTTCAGAAACCATTAAAAGGGATAGATACACTGTATTCCTGCAGAAAATTCTGGGGTGTCAGCGATGGCGCATATCTGTCAACAGATGCCAGCCTGACAGAAAATAAGACTGTCGATTATTCTGCAGAGCGTATGAAACATATTCTGGGGCGTTATGAGCATAATGCCGGAACCTACTACAAAGATATGCTGGAAAATGCGGCAAAATATGACGGGATGGAGCTTCGGCAGATGTCAAAGCTTACACAGAATCTTCTGAAAGCTGTGGATTATGACAGAGCAAAGAAAAAAAGGGAAGAAAACTACCGGATTCTCGGAGAACTGCTTCCATCGGAAAGTATATTTAATCAGACTGTGCCGGAGGGACCTTTTGCATATCCGTATTTCCACGCTGATGGAATGAAACTTCGCAGATATCTTGCCGAAAAGAAGATATTTGTGCCGACTTACTGGAAAAATATAATTGAGAACTCTGAGACAAAAAGTCTGGAATATACCTGGGCTGCCAATATTCTTCCGTTGCCCTGCGATCAGCGTTACAGCGTGGAGGATATGAAATATATGGCTTCGGTTGTCAGAGAATGTGAGGAACGGATATGAAACATAAAGTGTTGATTCTGGGAACGCTCGGAGAATTTACAGAGCTGGTAAAGAAAGCAAAAGAGAAAGGTTATGAGACTGTTGTGTGCGACGGATATGCAGATGGTATTGCCAGAACGTATGCAGATAAGGCTTATACCATTCCTGTAACAGATGTAGATGCTATTGCCCTGATGTGCAGGGAAGAAGGTGTGGACGGGATCATCACATCATTTTCAGATCTGCTCCTGGAGTGTATGGTTAAAATTGCAGATAAAGCAGGACTGCCCTGTTATCTGAAACCGGAACAGCTTTCCTGGTACAGGGATAAATCGGCATGCCGGGATGTTCTGGACAAGCTTGGACTGCCGGCACCGGGATTTCGGAAAATATCTGTGGAACTGCTGAAACAGGGATCAGAAGAAGAAATACAACAGAGTATTGCAAATCTGCAGTATCCTCTGATCAGTAAACCTCTGGATAAATATGGTTCAAGAGGAATATTTATTATTCATCATTCAGATGAAGTCAGAAAAAAAGCCCTGCAGACAGCGGAATATACGGACTGTCAGGAAATTTTGGTTGAGGAATACAATGACGGTTATGAGTTTAACATGATGACATGGGTAATGGATGGGAAAGTCAATGTGATCAGTATTGCAGATCGTGAGAAAACGGAAATGGAAGAGGGAATGCTTCCGCTCAGCACACGAAATGTTTATCCATCCCGTTTCCTGGCGGAGGTCGAAAAAAGTGCCACAGATATTCTGCAGAATTATATCCGCTATACCGGACAGACGGAAGGTGCATTATCCATGCAGTTTTTCTGGAAACCTGGCAGGGGCATTCAGGTATGTGAGATTGCAGGACGTTTCTTTGGATATGAACATGAGCTGACAGATATGGTTTATGGATTTCAGACAGAGGAACTGCTGCTGGATTATCTTTATGAAAAAGACCGGATAAAGGAGATGTTTCACCGTCATGATATTCATCATCCGGTAAAATATGGGGCTGTACTGTATTTTCAGGGACGACAGCTTCAGATTGCAGATCAGACGGCAGCCTGTGAGCTTGCAAAAGAAAAATGTGTTGTAAAACCCTGGATTTTTTATAAAGAAGGCGAACGTGTGATAGAATATGGGCCGAATCCATATCTTGCATTGTATTATATAGAAACAGAAAACCGCAGGCAGCTGGAGATGGAGACTGAGAAATTTTTCAGTGAGATGAGTATCCGGGATCCGGAGGGAAGAGAAGTTGCCTACAGAAATAAGATACCGGAATACGAGAAGGAAAAGAAAACAGATGATTGATTTTAACAGACCTGCTTTTACAGGCAGGGAATTTGATTACATACGTGATGCGGTACAGAGAGGAATGCTCTGTGGGGATGGAGAATATACGAAAAGATGTTCTCAGTGGATGATGGATAAATTTCATGTAAATCATGTAATGCTTACCACATCCTGTACCCATGCTCTGGAGATGGCAGCCCATCTTTGCGACATTAAGCCCGGTGATGAGGTGATCATGCCGTCCTATACATTTGTTTCAACCGCAGATGCCTTTGTATTAAAGGGAGCAAAGATTGTATTTGTTGATATCAGACCGGATACAATGAATATTGATGAGAAATTGATCGAGGCGGCAGTGACTGAGAAAACAAAAGTGATCGTCCCGGTCCACTATGCAGGGGTTGCCTGTGAGATGGATACCATTATGGAGATTGCAAAAAAATACAATCTGAAGGTTGTTGAAGACGCTGCGCAGGGAGTAGATGCCTGTTATAAGGGAAAAGCTCTTGGTACCATTGGAGATTTTGGGTGTTACAGTTTCCATGAGACAAAGAACTATACTATGGGAGAGGGCGGTGCAATCCTTTTTAACAGGGATGAATATCTGGAGAAGGCAGAGATCCTGAGAGAAAAGGGAACTGACAGAAGTAAGTTTTTCCGCGGACAGGTTGACAAGTACCGCTGGATAGATTATGGTTCTTCCTATCTTCCAAGTGAACTGAATGCAGCATATCTTTATGCACAGCTGGAAGCAAGAGATCAGATTTTTGCCAAAAGAATGGAGATATACAATTATTATCATAAAAATCTGGCCCATCTTGCACAGGAAGGTAAGATCGAACAGCCTTATGTGCCGGAGGAATGCAGCCACAATGCCCATATGTATTATATCAAGGTGCGTGATATACAGGTAAGAACCCGGCTGATTGCTTACCTTCGGGAAAAAGGAATCTGCAGCGTATTTCATTACGTGCCTCTTCATTCTGCACCTGCGGGACAGAAATTTGGAAGATTTTCAGGGGAAGATGTTTATACTACAAAGGAAAGTGAACGTCTGTTGAGACTGCCGATGTTTTATAATCTGGATATGGAGGATGTGAAGTATATCACAGATACCATAGCTTCTTTTGACGGATTCTGATAATCGTGTGCCGCAAGTCTGTTTCAGGAATCAACTTGTCGGCACATCGGACGGAAAACAGAGACATATATTAAGAGGAAATATTATGAAAAAATGGAAACATTTATTAAAGGCTGTTATGGCTGTGGGAGTCATTGCAATGACTGCTGTTCAGATCTGCGCTGCTGCGGAAGGAACTGCGCAGGCTGCTGTTTCAGAGGTTACACCCGTATCCATTTCAACTAATGAGATTTCAGGCTGGCCTGCAGGTCCTGAGATCACATCTGAGACAGGGGTACTGATGGATGCAGACAGCGGAACTCTTCTGTACAGCAAGGGCGGAGATGAAATCCGTTATCCGGCAAGTATTACCAAAATCATGACACTGCTTCTGGCGGTGGAGAACTGTTCCCTGAAAGAAGATGTTGTATTTACGGAAACAGGAACACGTGATATCAGTTGGGATTCCGGCAATATTGGAATGCAGGTGGGAGAAGTGATGAGCATGAGAGCATGCCTTTATGCACTTGTGATCCGCTCTGCAAACGAGGTCGCAGCCCAGATTGCAGAACATGTAGGCGGCACAGAGCAGCACTTTGTAGATATGATGAATGAACGTGCGGCACAGATCGGATGCACGAATACACATTTTGTAAACGCCAGTGGTCTTCCGGATCCTGACCACTATTCTACTGCACATGACATGGCGTTGATCATGCGGGAAGGTCTGAAGAATAAAAAATTCCGCAGGATCATCGGCACTACAGATTATACGATCAAACCTACGAACATGAACAGTGAGCCAAGGGTACTGCATACGCATCATCCGATGCTTGCCCCGGAGAGCAGTTATCATTATGATGGCTGTATTGGCGGCAAGACAGGATATACCAGTGAGGCCGGAAACACTCTTGTGACAGCAGCAGAGAAGAATGGAACTACTTATATTACAGTGACAATGAAGGCGGCAGACCTTGCAGTTGCCAGTACGGATTCCACAGCACTGTTCAACTATGGTTATCAGAATTTCACAAAAGCACAGGTAAATGGTGGAGAAGTATCAGTTCCAAACGGAGTGACTGTGGATAACCTGACTGTTCAGGAGAATTCACAGAATGGAAATACAGTAAATGATTACTATTATAATGATTATCTGTTGGGAAGCGTTGAAGTTCCGGAAGCTACACCTACACCGGAACCTGCAGCGGATGCCCTTTCTGATACATCCGGAGGAAATACAGATCAGGCGGATCAAAATGAGAAATCAGATACTGTCGGAGAAGAAAAAACTTCTGCAGGCATGCCAAAGCTGCGAAAAATACTTCTGATCATAGGAGCGGCAATGCTTCTTCTTATTATCATTCTGAGCATTGCACTTGCAAAAAAGGAAAAAAGATATTATGGCTAAGTCTGCATACTAGTGTGCCGACAAATTGATTCTTGAAACAATCTTGCAGGATAAATTTTTTTATTTCAAGGCGGAGGAAGGAGGCGTAGCGGTGGCTACGGCGACCGACGACAACGCGGAAATAAGAAATTTAGACGCAAGATTGTTCGAGAAATCAACTTGT
>PVMN01001943.1_pt1 | contig 24515 bp, 21 predicted proteins | sample 1853401 | NCBI WGS metagenome assembly PVMN01 (sample SAMN08533510, study PRJNA380276) | Human gut metagenome, whole genome shotgun sequencing project.
AACTCGGGATTTTCGTGCAGAATACGCACGAAAACACCTCGCGGAACACAACCGTATGAACAGTAACCCCGTACAGGTCCGAGGGAGGAAGAAATTGGAAAGAATCTGGTAAAAAGAACCGGCTTCTGCATAGAATGGTAGAAGGAGAGAATTTTTAAGGCGGGACAGACATGAGGCCGGGAAAAATAAGAATTATCAGAGAGTATATTGCAGGGAACAGAAAAATATCCATATTCCGGCCGGCAGCAGCAATCCTGTGCCTGTTCTTGTTTGCTTTTTTTGCAGGCAGGGCGGTTGGGAGACTTCCGTCAGCCGCGTGGAATATCATTACGGGCTCAATGGGGGGCTTTGAGAGCAGGACGGCCCTTTTTATATGGAAGAACTGGTATCCGTCGGCCGGATTTTCTGAAGCAGGATATGGAAATATGAAAGATGAGGCAGAGGATATGGCCGGCCGGCTGGCCGGTTTTATTCTGAAACAGGTACCTTACTACAGGATGGCGGAAGGCGGACAGGAAAAGCTCCGCAGGGAGCTGGAGCCGGATCCCTCTTATGCAGATTATCTGGAGAGCAGCCGGATTTTAAAAGAGTATGAGTGCCTTGTGAGAGATTTGGAGGGCAGCAGCGTACTGACTTCGGGAGGGGTTACTACATACAGGGATACGGAAGAGCTGGCGGATAATTCCGGAGCGTACGGAGAGAATGAACTTACAGATGGCGCGGTACAGGGGCAGAACCAGGGAAAAGGACAGGAAGACTTAATACAGACCGCCGGAGGACAAAATCAGGCCGGCAGCCGGATATCAGGCGGTCGTCCGGCCGGTGACGCGCTGTTAAATAAAGGGACTGTCAGCGCTTCGGGGATCAAATATGTTTCGGAGCAGCTTGCCGACTATGATTTCCTGATGAAGCATTTTTATACGGTTCATCCCACAACGACGGCCGGCAGGGACATGATGAGCGCCGGTACTTTTTTATCTGAGAATTTTGCTCTCACACAGGGGAACGATAAACCCCAGATTTTGATTTACCATACACACTCCCAGGAGGAATTTACCGATTTTCATGAGGGCAATAAAGAAGCAACAATTGTCGGGGTAGGAAATTACCTCACGGAGCTTTTGCAGCAGAAAGGCTATAATGTAATACATGACACGTCGGTGTATGACCTCAGGGATGGAAAGCTGGATCGGAGCAAGGCTTATACATATGCATTAGAAGGAGTCACGGCAATTTTACAGAAATATCCGTCAATTCAGGTGGTTCTCGATATTCACAGGGACGGCGTGAAGGAGACGACGCATCTTGTAAAAGAGATAAATGGAAAACCGACTGCTACCATCATGTTTTTTAACGGAACCAGCCAGACTCCGGAAGGCCCGATTGAATATTTGAAAAATCCTTACAGAACGGATAATATGGCTTTCAGCTTCCAGATGAAGCTCTGTGCCGATGCCTGTTACCCCGGATTTACGAGAAAAATTTATCTGAAAGGTCTCCGATATAACCAGCATGTCAGGCCCTGCTCGGCGTTAATCGAGGTTGGCGCTCAGAACAATACATATGAAGAGGCCAGGAATGCGATGGAACCTCTGGCGGAGCTGCTGGATATGGTGGTAAGGCCGGAAGGCTAGCAGCTTCACACATCTTTAATAAAATCATATGTGGAGTTGCGGTAGTAGTATTTAACAAATAAAAATCCAAGCAGGGTTACCAGCGTCGTTAAAATACCGCCTTCTATTCCGAAGATACCGCCTGTGATAAAGTTATCGGCTGTAAAGTGTGTTGTAATCATTCCGGTAACGTTAATTCCGCTGACAGGCATACCAAAGACAAGGCCCTGGAAAGAGTTCCAGGTGAAGTGATATCCGATGCACATCCATATATTACCTGAGCGTATATACATATAAGAAAACAGCAGCCCTGCCAGAATGATGTTACAAACGGAAAAAAAAGTCACCCCGTTATTTCCCAGATGTATAAGTCCAAAAATAAAAGAGGGGACCAGCACAATAAAAGGAAGGTTTCCCACCCTGCGCAGGGTGGACATCAGAAATCCCCTGTTTATGATTTCTTCTCCCAGGGCTACGAATATAAGGACAATGAGCCACCATAACTGAAGGATTGAAAAAGATGGTACCCATGATTCGACAACTGCCTGGCCGGAGACGACTGTAATGAAAAATACGGTGAAACAGCAGAGAGCGCCGAGAAACATGCCGGCATACAACTCCTTATACCTCATTTTAACGGGCTTCAGCCCCATGGAGGAAAGAGAGCGTTTCATCACCAAACACCATGCGGCGATTGGCGTCAGTATCATAACTAAGTCATATAATATCTGCATGTAGAATGGTAAGAATATATTATACACCCAATCAAAGACGGCATCCGGCTGCTCTCCTGCAGAGGGATAATGACCGCTGGCGCTCAGTAAGTTTTGTAATAACCCAATAGACAGAAACGACAGTAAATCGGTGATGGCATACAATGCCGCCCATACAAGCAGGATAATCCAACCGGAACGAATCTGACCGCGTTTGTTTTTAATTACTGGATTGTTTAGAAGAAAGTTCATGATTTTCCACCTTTTTGATTTATTATAATGAGTCATTCTAATGCTATCATAACGATTATTGAGTGAAAGTACAATAATTTTGTTAAATTTATTTGATGATACGGAAACTGTGAAGATTCGTGAAACGGTGGTCCATATGGTGAAATTATCATTGTGAATCAAAAAAGAGTCGCTTAACTGGTTATTAAGCGACTCTTTTTTTGCAATTTACTTCAATCCTGCTCGATTCTTGTAAATTATAACACCCTTTATGAGGATGGTCAACTGATAGAAAATGAATGTTAAGGGAATAAATGTTAAATATTTTCTTATTTTTCATTCATTTGTACATTTCCTGTCAAAAAACGAGGCGTGATCCGACTCAATTATACGGCGGTCAATTACAGATACAGAAAATACAAATAGCATTAAACAATCGTTACTGCAAAAAGAGTCGCTTAATAACCAGTTAAGCGATCCTTTTTGGAAAAGGAGGGCGTATATGAGCTGGTATGTTTTACAATGCCGAACAGGTCAGGAAGATAAAATTATCCGTTCCTGCAGGCAGCATATCTCACCGAATGCCCTTGAGGAAGTATTTTCATTCCGCTGCGAAAGATTATGGCGCACAGACGGCGTCTGGAAGCTTGTTGAGAAAGAGATGTTTCCCGGATACGTATTTCTGGAGAGCAGTTGTCCTGACAAATTGTCGGAGGAACTGGAAGCGTACAGGAAGATCTTAAAAGTGATGGAAGAACCGGGATATTTAATTTCCGTATACGAAGAGGAAGAAACGTATCTTAGAAAGCTCTGCGGTGAACATCACTATCTCAGGATGTCTTACGGTTATAAGGATAAAGAAAGAGGTATGTCTTTTATAACAGAAGGGCCTCTGAAAGGGCTGGAGAACCGGATTGTCAAGTACGACTGGCACCGCCGTTTTGCCCAGTTGGAAATACCGGTGTCCAGGAGGAATGTGAGCGTCTGGGCCGGAATCGGTATCGACGAAAAGCTTCTAAACAGAGAAGTAGATGGAGAAAAGCAGGAAAAAGGTCTGTTTCTCGTTTCATAAAAATATGCGGGAGGGCTGTACAGCTATTGAGGCATGCAGCCTGATTGTGTTGTTATAAGAATCAATAAAGGACTCTGGAGTTTTTTAACTGCAGGGATGGCGAAGCTATGTCTTTTATAGAATAGAAATTTTATTGAAAGGATGGCGGGTATGTGGTATGTGATACAGACGATTACCGGAAAAGAGGAAGAGCTGATGCTCTTTATGCGGACAATACTTTGCCGGGAGCATTTTGATAACAGCTTTGTGATATATGCAGAATGGATGAAAAGGCTGGGAGGCGAGTGGCAGATTCAGGTGAGGCCCTTGTTTCCCGGCTATGTTTTTATAGAAACAAAAGAGCCGGACAGGCTCTATATGGAACTGAAAGCCGTTCCGAAATTTTCGAGACTTCTGGGAACTGGAAAGGATGAATTTGTTCCGGTGAGTGAGGAAGAGGAACAATTTCTCCGGATGATTATTGATAATGGCGAGACGGCAGTTAGCACTGTCAATAATGAAAGGGCAGTTGTAAAACTGACGGTTGTGGAAACGGAAGCAGATGGAGGAATAATTTCCATGGATGGAGCGCTTTCCTGCTTTAATCGTAATGATGTCACGGTGAATCTCCATAAACGGTATGCGGTGGTGAAGACGCGATTGCTGGGGGAGGAGAGATCCTTGGTGTTTGGAATAAGGCTGAAGAAGGATATGTAAAAGCATTGGGAGGTATTTGATAAAAATATGTACCGAAAATATATAAAAAGATGTATAGATATTTGTATGTCGGGGCTGGGGTTGATAATTTTATCCCCCTTTTTTTTATTGATTGTAATCGCAATAAAAAAAGATTCGCCCGGGCCAATTTTGTTTAAGCAGAAAAGAGTGGGAATTCATAAAACGCATTTTAACATTTTGAAGTTCCGCACCATGCGAACGGATACACCGAAAGACATGCCCACGCATATGCTGGCGGATCCGGAACAGTACATAACGAAGGTGGGAAAATTTCTGCGGAAAACATCGCTGGACGAACTGCCACAGATCATTAACATACTGAAAGGCGACATGAGCATAATCGGTCCGAGGCCGGCTCTTTGGAATCAGTACGATTTAATATCGGAACGGGATAAGTATCATGCTAATGATGTGATGCCGGGACTGAGCGGCTGGGCCCAGATTAACGGACGTGATGAGCTGGAGATTCCGGTGAAGGCCAGATTGGATGGAGAATATGTAAAACGGTTGAGCTTCCGCTTTGACTGCATTTGCTTTTTGGGGACGATTTTGTCGGTGATGAGGCATGAAGGAGTGGTGGAAGGCGGAACCGGAGTGATGAAACACGTGGACCCAACGGACAAACTGCAAAATTCCAGGAAAAACAGGATAGACAATATACGGAGAAAGAGAACTTGGTACGGTAAATGAAAAGAATATTGATAACAGGGGCAGATAGTTATATCGGAACATCATTTGAAAAATGGGTGACTGAGCCACGGTTTGAAGGGCAGTATCTGGTAGATACGGTTGATATGCGCGGGGAGGCGTGGAGGCAGACGGATTTTTCGGGTTATGATACGGTCTTTCATGTAGCGGGTATTGCACATGCAGATATTGGCAAGGTGACGGAAGAACAGAAGGCTCTATATTATAGAGTGAATTGTGATTTGGCTGTGGAGACGGCAAAGAAGGCAAAGAAGAGTGGTGTCAGGCAGTTTATTTATATGAGTTCCATCATTGTATATGGAGAAGGGACTTCTGTTAGAAAAAAAAGAGTGATTACTAGGGAGACGAAGCCGTCGCCTTCTAATTTTTATGGAGACAGCAAGTGGAAGGCGGAACAGAAGCTGGCGCCTCTGTCTGATGAGAAAAAAGGGGGATTTCGGGTGGCGATTTTGCGTCCGCCGATGATTTATGGGGAAGGATGCAGAGGAAATTATCAAAAGTTGAGAAGATTTGCTTTGAGGGTTCCTGTATTTCCAGATTTTCCGAATGAACGGAGTATGCTTTATATTGGCAATCTCTGCGAATTTGTTCGCAAACTTATCGAGCTTGGGGAGGGAGGTTTATATTTTCCTCAAAACAGGGAATATGTGAAGACAGCGGAAATGGTAAGAATAATTGCCCAAATTCATGATAAAAGAATATATTTGATAAAATGTTTTAATCCAGTTCTATATTTTTTTAGCAAAAATGATGGAAGAGTTGGAAGAATGGTAAATAAAGCATTTGGAAATCTGGTATATGATAAAATGCTTAGCGATGACGAGAAGCGGATAGGAGATTATCAAATAAACAGTTTAAAACACTCTCTTGGGTTGACAGAAAAATGAAAAAACGAATTCTAATTATATCACAGTATTTTTATCCGGAACAATTTCGAATTAATGATATAAGCAGTGAATTGGCTGCCCGTGGTTATAATGTAACGGTAATAACAGGTATTCCTAATTATCCGGAGGGTAAAATTTATAAGGAATATGGATATATAAAAAGAAGACGGGAAGTTTGGAGAAATGTTGAGATTATTCGCTTGCCGCTGATTCCCAGAGGAAACAGTTCGCTTTTTCTGGCATTAAATTACATATCATTTGCTGTTTCCGGCGGAATATGGCAGTTGTTTACGAGGAGAAAAGCGGATTTTGTGTTTATTTTTGAAGTGTCGCCAATGACACAAGCCTTGCCGGGGGTATGGTTTGCCGCGAGAAGAAAAATCCCCTGTTACTTATATTTGCAGGATTTATGGCCGGATAATGTGGAGATTGTGACTGGTATTCATAGCAGATGGATCATTAAGCCGATAGAATCTATGGTTAATTACATTTATAGAAAATGTACTCATATATTAGTCACATCTAATAGCTTTGCTAAAGAATTAATAAGGCGCGGCGTTGATAAGAGTAAAATATCCTATCTTCCACAGTATGCGGAATCGTTTTACAACGTGACGAAAAAAAACACTACAGAGATCCCGGATGATGAAGCTTTTAAAATTATTTTCACCGGAAATATTGGCTATGCTCAGGGACTATATACACTGATTGAAGTTGCAAAGCTGTGGAAAAAGGAAGAGCAAAAGCAAATTTGTTTTATTCTTGTGGGGGATGGACGCTATAAGGAAGAGATGCTTCAGGAGATTGAAAAAGAAAGGTTAAATTCCATGTTTCTTTTCCTTGGAAAAAAAACACCGGAAGAAATTCCTGGGTTACTGGCAGCGAGTGATGTTGCATTTGTATCCTTTATGGACAATTCTTTGTTTCGTATGACGATTCCGGCAAAACTTCAATCTTATATGGCCTGCGGAATTCCAATTCTGGCGGCGGCAGAAGGAGAAACAGCTGAAATTATCAAGGAGGCTGGTTGCGGCTATAGTTCGGCGATTGGAAATTTGGATGAGTGCTGCAATAATATAAAAAAAATGTCGCAATTAACAAAACAGCAATTACAGCAGCTTGGAGAGCAGGGCAGAAAATATTCAATGCGTTTTTTTGACAAAAACAAATTAATGGATGAAATGGAGTATCTGTTCCAAACTTGTGAGGACAGCAGGTGATGAAAGTGAAAATATTAGTAGAATGCCACCATCTTTTAGGGGACGTAGTGATAATGATGCCTTTTTTACAGGCTTTGCATAACTGGCGTCCTGATGCGGAAATTCATATGATTGTGGGCGGAAAAAATGAGGAAATACTTGCGGACAAATTAGGAATTGTAAGTCGCTTTTTTTATATGAATACCGGGCGGATGAGAAAAAAAGAATATATTTCTTTACTTTTTAATCTGAGAAAAGAGCATTATGATTATGGATTTGCCTGTATGAATACGAGTGTGAGAAACGGAATTTTATTTATGAAGCTGGCGGGATGTAAGAAGACAGTAGGACCTGTTCATGAGGGATTACTTCATCATTCATTTGAGGTAGCGGCGTTTTCTCAAATACATGAAGTATATCGAAATCTGAAACTTCTTTCACCGTTTTTAACAGAACCAAAGTTTAGCTGTCCGCTTATGACACTTTCAGATAGAGAAAAAGAAGAGGCATTTTCCATGATTCATAAGAATACAAGCCAAACCGTCATAACAATCTGTATGGGGACAGGGGATTTTATATACAAAACACAAAAAAACAGAATCAGCTATAACTGTAAGGCGTGGGGATATCAGAACTTTATTTCCCTTATAGGTAAATTGGAACGAGAGGGAATAAAAGTTGTATTAATAGGAGGAAAAAAAGAACAGGAAGAAATGGAAAAAGAGGGAATAAAAGTCACTGATACTAATTTGGTATGCAATCTAATTGGTAAAACATCTATGGTTCAGTCTTTGTCAATTTTGGGACTCAGCAATCTGGTAATCGGATGTGACACTGGTATGATGCATTGTGCTGCGGCACTTAATATCCCTACGCTTTCAATCTTTGGGGCAACAAATCCTGAGGTTGCCAAACCTTTTTCCGAAAGGGCCTATATTATCACAGGCAGTGCCGAATGTGCGCCATGTATTAAAACTTATAGTCCGGGGAACAGTTCAGTTCCAGCTCTGTGTAAGGAGCGAAGGTGTATTTCATCCATTTCAGTGGAAGATGTTTATAGAAAAGCAATTGCCATTTTAGAGAGAGAGGCGGAATCGGAATGCAGGAATTGATATCTGTGATCGTACCAGTCTATAACGTTGAAAAATATCTTTTTAAATGTGTGGAGAGTATTCGGAAGCAGACATATAAAAAATTGCAGATTATTCTGGTTAATGATGGTTCGACAGACAGTTCTCTTGCTATATGCCGTTCTTTCGAAGAACTTGATTCTAGAATTCATATAATTGATAAAGAAAACGGCGGGTTGTCAAGCGCAAGAAATCGGGGTCTTGATCTGGCAAAAGGAGAATATGTTACTTTTATTGATTCTGACGATTATGTAAATGATAATTTTGTAGAGGAATTATATTGTGCCTGTCTGGATGAAGCTGTTGATATGGTTGTCTCCGGTTATAAAGAGAGGGGTGAAGAAGGGGAAATCCTTAGATGCGTACAATTTAAAAATGCAGAACTCACGGCAAAAGAAGCGATTGAGGCCCTATGCTATGAAACAAATTTCACCTGCTATGCTTGGGCTAAGCTATATAAAAGGACGTTATTTGACGAATATAGATTTGAGGAAGGCCGCCTGTTTGAGGATATAAGTATTATGTATCGGCTGCTGGATAGTTGTAAAAAAATCAAGATAGTCCCTCTGACAGGTTATCAATATTTAATACGCAAAGACAGTATCGCACACAGCAATTTCAAGGAAGAACAGATGGTATTGACTGTTATTATAGATGAACTGGTTGTTTATATTCAAAAAAAGTATCCAGATTTGTTAAAGGCGGCCATTCGGCGCCGCAATTTTACCTATTTTTGGTTATGTCAGCAAATAGAAAATTCCAATTATCAGTCGGATCAATTTAGGCAGTTGATAAATTCCAATGTAAAACAAGATATTCCAACGGTACTGTTTGATTTGAAATCTTCAACAAAAGATAAAATAAAATGTCTTTTGTATTTAATTGGAGGACCGAAAGTGTATCTAGCAGTTTTTAACCGATATGTTAGGAGATAGAAATGAAAAAGATTATTTTCTTTGCAGATCGTCTTTCTTCCGGTGGTGCGGAACGTGTGACCTCTGTTTTGGCAAACGGATTGGCCGAGAAAGATTATGAGGTGACACTGGTTCTTATGAACAGGGATACGGTTGCTTATAAAATAAATCCACAGGTAAAGCTGATTGAGCTGGAAGAACAGATAGGAAAAAGAAATAGTTTGTATTATCTGAAAAAGTACTGCACTGTAGCTAAAAACTTAGTAGACATGGATGCAGTGATTTCTTTGGCTATGCCGCAGACAAATTTTTATATTGCTGTTGCTGCCAAACTTCACCATAAAAAACTTGTGCTATCCGAGCGCAACGATCCGGCATCTTATCCAAACGGCAGGGTACTGCGTTGTGTGAGAAATTTTACTTATTATCTGGCAGACCGATTGGTTTTTCAAACGAACGATGCCAAAAAGTATTTTAAAAATTGCTTTCAAAAAAAAGGAAGTATTATTCCCAATCCTATCTCAGAGGGGTTGCCGGAACGATACTGTGGAGAACGTGAAAAACGGATTGTAAATTTTTGTCGGCTGGAACCTCAAAAGAATTTAAAACTGCTGATTTCTTCGTTTGAAAAATTTTCACAGAGGTATCCCGATTACAAATTGGAAATATATGGTTCAGGAGTGCAGGAGAATGAGTTGAGAGAACTGATAAAAAGGAAGGGATTTGGTGAAAGAGTTAGTTTAAAACCAAATGACAGCGCAGTTCATGAAAAAATAAGAAATGCAGCAATGTTTGTCTCTTCTTCTGACTATGAAGGTATCTCAAACTCCATGATAGAATCAATGGCTATAGGACTTCCAGTTATTTGTACAAATTGTCCCAGCGGCGGTGCGAGAATGATGATTGATAATGGAATAAATGGTATTTTAGTTCCTGTGGGTGATCAAACAGCATTGTGTAATGCGATGTGTTTAATTGTGGAAGATCCAAGACTGGCAGAAAAATTATCACTGAATGCAGCCAATGTAAAAGAGAAACTGGCAAAGAAAAAAATAGTAGACTTATGGGAAAATGTAGTGATAGATAAGTAAAGGTATAAAAATGATAATATATTTAAGTGGTTTGTTAGCTTCTTTAGTATTGGTTGGAATGGCAATAAAATGTAAACCGGAAAAGGTTATTGCCATGTCATACAGAGGAAGGCGCAACTCGTATGATGTAATGCATGGATTATTAATTATAATCTCTGCGAGTCCATTAATTATAATTTCCGCATTAAGAGAGAATGTGGGAACGGATTTTGGCGGGTATGTTGAAATATTTGAAAAAATATCGAATAGCGACAGGACATATGTGGAATATGGATATTTTTTAATAAATAAAGTAGTTTATTTATTAGGTATAGATTATAGAGGCGTCTTTATTATATCTTCTTTACTGATAGGTGTATTGATTTATTTTGCAATTTATAATTTGTCTGAAAATATCACCTTAAGTGTAATATTATATGTGATTACAATTAATTACTTTAATTCTATGAATATAGTTAGGCAGTATATAGCCCTAGCTATATTTTTATTTGGATTGAAATATGTAAAAGAAAAAAATATTATCAAATACATAATTTGTGTATTAGCGGCATCACTTTTTCATAAATCACTCCTGTTAGGATTTGCCATTTATTTTTTTCAATATATAAAATTATCAAAAAAAAATATAGTTATAATACTTACCATGTCAGCAGGATTATTGCCATGGGTAAAAAAATATATATGGGAAATATTTTCTTCAACATACTATGAGATTTATTTGTCTGATAAATATTTGAATTCTTTTTCAATGACATATGCTTGTATAAATATATTTATTTTATTACTGGCATTTTACTTTTATAATCGATTGAAATCACAGGCAATGTATAGAACTTTATTAAATATTCATATATGCTCAGTGGTGGTTACTATTTATTCTGGAATCATTCCACTTGCGTATCGGATTTTGTGGTCTTTATCATTGACAAATATATTATTTGTTCCTATGTTGCTTCAGTGCATAAAGAAGGTTAAAAACAGGCTGTTAGCACAGACGGCTATTATAAGTATTTATGCGGTATTTACTTTTTTAACAATTTGTATGAAAACATATAATGATGTTATCCCATATAAATCCGTTCTTTCTAATTGGTTGAGCTATTAAAAAGAACAGATAGTGAGCAGAGGAGAAGATGAAATTATTTAAGACAGAGATCAATTAACTTTGCTTGTATCAAGTGAAAAATGATGAGATCTGTTTTGAATATGTCTACGGGTGTAATGATGAAAAAAAAAAGATTATTTTGGAACACAATAATACCAGTTGTACAGCAGGCAGTTACAATTGTATGTGGCTTTATTGTACCACGGTTATTGCTAAGCAACTTTGGCTCTGAAGTTAATGGTTTGGTTGCATCTATCACACAATTTTTATCAGTAATTGCGTTTATGGAAATGGGGGTTGGCGCAGTTGTTCAGACAACCTTATATAAACCGTTGGCCGAAAATGACTTCACACAAATAAGTAAGATCGTACATTCAGCAGATCGATTTTTTCGCAAAATTGCAATTGCACTAATAGTATATACTGTATTATTAATTGGCTTTTTCCCATTGATAGTAGAAACATCTTTTGATCCATTTTATACGGGCACGTTGATTTTTGTAATTTCTATTAGTTCATTTGCACAATATTATTTTGGGATTACAAATCAGCTTTTGCTGAATTCCGATCAAAAAATTTATATTCCACAGCTTGTAACAATTTTAGCCGTGATAACGAATACAATCATCTGCGCTATATTAATCCGGAGTGGTGCCACGATTCAAATCGTGAAATTATCGACCTCATTTATTTATCTAATGAGACCATTCGTTCTGTGGCTTTACGTTAAGAAAAAATATAAAATTGACCGTAAAATAGAGCTGGATGGAGAACCTATCAAGCAGAAGTGGAATGGAGTGGCTCAGCATATTGCAGCAATTATACTTGATGGAACGGACAATATTGTGCTAACACTTTTTTCTACCTTGAGCAATGTATCAATTTATTCAGTGTATCATTTGGTCATTGCAGGAGTGAAGCAATTAGTTCTGGCATCGACAGGTGGAATTCAGGCATTGTTGGGGGAACTATGGGCAAAGCAGGAAGAAAAAAAACTGGAAGAATTATTCGGATGGGTGGAATGGGGAACTCATTCTGTCACTGTATTGATTTTTGGCTGTACAGGAGTTCTTATTCTTCCTTTTGTAGCTGTCTATACCAGAGGGATTACAGATGCAAATTATATTGTTCCCGTATTTTCTGTACTGCTCGTCTGCGCACATGCATTTCACTGTCTCAGGCTCCCATATAATTTAATGGTATTAGCGGCTGGTCACTATAGAGAGACACAGAACAGTGCGATCATTCAAGCGGCAATGAATATAGTGATATCAATTATTGCGGTTTGGAGATGGGGGCTAGTGGGAGTGGCGATTGGTACATTGGCTGCAATGATATATAGGACAGTCTATTTAGCTAAGTACCTCTCGGATTATATTATTAAATGGCCATTTGTTTTTTTTATTAAGCAGTTAGCTGTCGATACAGTAATTGTTCTTTGCGCTGTCACTGCTACTTCCTGGTTCAGAATTGGTGGGTTGAATTATATGGCATGGTTTTTTTTGGCCATAAAAACTGTAATTGTATGGACTGCGGTGGCAGTGACCATAAACCTTATTTTTTATAGAGATAGGGTGGTATGTCTAACCGATGTATTGAAAAGACATTTTAGGCCGTACAAAATTAAATAATATTCAGAAAGGTGATTCAAATGAACCAAGTATTAGTAATTGGAGATATTATGCTGGATCGTTATTATGAAGGTACTGTGGAGCGAATTTCACCGGAAGCTCCGGTGCCGGTAATAAGCGTAGCAAAAAAATATGACAGGTTAGGCGGTGCCGCTAATGTGGCCAATAATTTAAAAGAACTTGGTAATTTGGTACTGTTATCCGGCATAATAGGCTGCGATGAATGTGGTGAAAGTCTAATAAAGATTTTACATCAGAAACAAATTGACACCACTTGTATCGGCAAATTTAAGACGTGTGGAACAATTTCTAAGACAAGAATCGTAGGAAATCAACAGCAGATCGTTCGTTTGGATGAGAATGATCGGTTGGCCGTCAACGATAAAGAGCATCATGTTTGGGAAGAAGCAGTCATAGGGCAGATTGAAACAGCCGATATTGTGATTATTTCCGATTATAGTAAAGGAACCTGTGATGGGGCGGTGATTAAACAGGTTATTCAGAAAGCCAGAAGTTTAAATAAGGTATGCATTGTGGATCCCAAAGGTTCAGATTGGAGTAAATATGAAGAAAGTACGATTATTACGCCTAATCTGAAAGAATTGTCTATTTATCTGGGCGAGCATTTAAAAAATGAGAATTCTGTATTAGAAGAAAAATGTTTCGGTATTTGTGAAAAACTTAAAATCGATTATCTGCTGATTACCCGATCGGAAAAAGGGATGACTCTGATAGATCGAAATAATCATTATAAACATTATGAGTCAAAGGCACGGGAAGTATATGATGTCTCTGGAGCAGGAGATACAGTCGTCGCAGCGCTGGCGACTTTTTTTTATGAAGAGGGAATTGAAAAATCGGTTGAAATAGCCAACATGACAGCTGGAATCGCAGTCGGCAAGCGGGGAACAGCAACAGTATCCCTGAGTGAAATTAAAGAAGAGTTAGAGGAGAATAAAGAGTATAGCATCAGAAAAAAGATTGTTTCGAAAGAACAGTTGCTGCTGCTGGTTAATGAGTGGAAACAGACAGGAAACACAGTGGCCTTTACAAACGGATGTTACGACATATTTCATAAAGGGCACGTATATTCAATTTATGCGGCGGCGGAATTCGGAGATCGTTTAATTGTTGCAATTAACTCGGATGATTCTGTAAAGCGATTAAAGGGATCGGAGCGGCCGATTAATCATGAGTATGACCGGGCCTATGTAATTGCCGCCATGGGGTGTGTAGATGCTGTGATTATTTTTGGAGAGGACACGCCCGAGCGGCTGCTGGAGGCAGTGCGGCCAGATGTTCTGGTAAAAGGCGGGGATTACCGTCCGGATGAAATTAAGGGAAGAGAGTACGCAGGCAGAGTGGAACTGGTTTCTTATATCGATGGGTACTCTACGACAAAATTGATAGAAGAATGCAGGGAGGAAAAATAAATGACATCAGAGTTTACAGATAAGAGGCTACTGATTACAGGCGGAACAGGCTCATTTGGAAATACGGTACTAAAACACTTTTTAACAACCGACATAGGCGAGATACGTATTTTCAGCCGTGATGAAAAAAAGCAGGATGATATGAGGCATGAACTTCAGGCAAAACATCCCGCAGAAGCCTCGAAAGTGAAGTTTCATATTGGTGATGTTCGTAATATTGACTCAATTCGGGAGGCGGTGTCAGACGTAGATTATGTATTCCATGCAGCGGCTTTAAAGCAGGTGCCAAGCTGCGAATTTTTTCCAATGGAGGCAGTCCGTACCAATGTAATGGGGACGGACAACCTGCTTCATGCTGCTGTAGAGGCTGGAGTAAAAAAAGTAGTATGTCTTTCAACCGATAAGGCGGCCTACCCAATCAATGCAATGGGGATCTCAAAGGCAATGATGGAAAAAGTGGTTTATGCCAATGCCAGAGCGGCAGCCGGAAAGACGGTAATCTGTTGCACCAGATATGGAAATGTCATGTGTTCCAGGGGTTCCGTAATCCCGCTTTTTATCGAACAGATTAAAAATAAGGCACCTATTACAATAACGAATCCGGATATGACACGGTTTCTTATGAATCTGGATGAAGCGGTTGACCTGGTCATGTTTGCCTTTCAGAATGCGAATCCAGGCGACCTGTTTGTTCAAAAATCGGATGCTTCTACGATAGGGGTGCTTGCAAAAGCACTTCAAAGTCTGTTTGGTGATACAAAAACACATGTAATCGGTACCAGACATGGAGAAAAACTATATGAAACGCTCATGACAAAAGAGGAGCGCGTCAGAAGTGAGGATATGGGACAGTATTTCCGTGTTTCGGCCGATAACCGTGATTTGAATTACGATAAATTCGTCTTGAAAGGTCAGGTTCGAAAAGAAGAAGAGGCTTATACGAGCAGCAGTACGACATTGCTCACGGTTAAAGAAACAGTAGATAAAATTTTGACAACCGATTATGTGAGAGAAGAGCTGGAAAGGCGATAGAAAGAATGGCGGATAAAAAAATTTTGGTTACGGGAGCAAAGGGGTTTATTGGAAAAAATCTTTGCGCAAGACTACATTATTTAAAGGATGTTACGGTATATGAATACGATAAGGATACGCCTCGGGAACAATTGGAGGTATATTGTAAAAATGCTGATTTTGTCTTTCATTTGGCAGGTGTGAACCGGCCTGAAAAGCAAGAAGAATATCGGAGAGAAAATGGGGGCTTTTCTGAACATCTATTAGACCTGTTAAAAAAATATAAGAATTTCTGTCCGGTTATGCTCAGTTCTTCGATTCAGGCATCTTTACAGGGAAATTATACCGGTTCTCTTTATGGAGAAAGTAAAAAAGAGGGAGAAGAGGCCTTCTTTCGTTATGGTTCTGAGACAATGGCGCCGGTTTATGTTTATCGTTTTCCGAATGTGTTTGGTAAATGGTGCCGGCCAAATTACAATTCTGTCATCGCTACTTTCTGCCATAACATTGCAAGGGGACTGCCAATACAGATTAACGGCAGAGAAACTCAATTAGAGGTAGTTTATATTGATGATTTGGTGGATGAATTGTTGAGAGCTTTGCAGGGGAACGCAACCAAAGGAAAAGACGGATACTGTTACGTGCCCGTAACTTATAAGGTCTCATTGGGCGAAATTGCCGATCTGCTGTATGATTTTCGAGACAGCAGAAACTCGTTAAATATCCCTGATATGACCAAGGGCAGTTTCTCGAAAAAGCTATATGCAGCCTACTTGAGTTACCTTTCCGAAGAACAGTTTTCTCATCCTCTCACGATGCATACAGATAATCGAGGTTCTTTTACGGAATTGTTCAGAACCGCTGACCGCGGTCAGTTTTCGGTCAATATAACAAAGCCTGGAATTGCAAAAGGAGAACACTGGCATAACACAAAAAATGAAAAGTTTATTGTAGTTCATGGAGAGGGCTTAATCCAATTCAGAAAAGTAGGAAGCAATAAAATTATCGAGTATCCGGTAAGCGGAGAAAAAATCGAAGCGGTGGATATTCCGGTAGGCTATACCCATAGAATCTTGAATACAGGGAACGACGATTTAGTCACTTTTATGTGGTGCAATGAATGCTTTGAACCTGAAAATACAGATACTTATGTACTTACGGTGAGGGAGGAAAATAAATTTGAATAAGCTAAGACTTATGACAATTGTAGGTACCAGGCCGGAAATTATACGTCTGTCCGCAACAATAAAAAAATGTGATCAATATTTTGAACAGATGTTAGTTCATACGGGGCAAAATTATGATTATAATCTGAATCAGATTTTTTTTCACGATTTAGGCCTGCGGGAACCGGATGTCTATCTGAATTGTGTAGGAGGGGACTTGGGAGAGACAATAGGAAATGTAATTTCACGTTCATATCGTTTAATGGAGGATAAAAAGCCGGATGCTCTTTTAATATTGGGCGATACGAACAGCTGTCTTTCAGCAATTGCGGCTAAACGGCTGCATATTCCGATTTTTCACATGGAGGCGGGAAACCGGTGCTTCGATGAGTGTCTGCCGGAAGAGACTAACAGGAGAATTGTAGATCATATTTCTGATGTTAATTTGTGCTACTCAGAGCATGCCAGACGGTACTTAAATGCAGAAGGAACACCCAGGGAAAGAACCTATGTGGTGGGCTCTCCCATGGCCGAGGTACTTCATGCTAATCTAGATAAAATTATGGAGTCGGATGTTCTTAACAGGTTAAAACTGGAAGAAAAACAGTATATTTTATTATCTGCCCACAGGGAGGAGAATATAGATAATGAACAGAATTTTCTTTCTTTAATGAATGCAATTAATGCTCTGGCAAAGTATTACGATATGCCGGTTCTGTATTCCTGCCATCCGCGCAGCAGAAAATTCATCGAACAGAGAAAGTTTGTATTCGACAGTCGGGTGATCAGTCATGAACCGTTGGGATTTCACGATTATAATCATTTGCAGATGAATGCCTTTGCTGTTGTTTCTGATTCGGGAACGCTTCCGGAAGAGAGCAGTTTTTTCCTGTCGGTAAAGCACCCATTCCCGGCGATTTGCATTCGGACATCTACGGAGCGGCCGGAAGCATTGGATAAAGGAAATTTTATATTGGCCGGAATTACAGAAAAGCAGGTGCTACAGGCTGTGGAAACGGCGGTGATAATGAATGAAAATCAAGATTTTGCATTGCCGGTACCGGATTATATGGATGAAAATGTATCGTCCAAGGTTGTAAAGATTATTCAAAGCTATACAGGCGTTGTTGACCGATTGGTTTGGAAGAAAATTGAAAAATAAATGTAATTCAAGGAAAATAAAGGACATTAACTATAAGGGCGTAATTGAATGGAGAAAGAATGAATCTCAAAGGAATCATTGGAATAAAATTGCCTGATAAGATGTTTCTCAAACATGTTTTTAAAAAGAAAATGGGAAAAAATTTAAATCTCAGAGAGCCTAAATCTTTTAACGAAAAAATGCAATGGCTAAAACTATATGACAGAAATTCAATTTATACAACAATGGTCGATAAATATGAGGCTAAAGTATATGTCTCCAATATTATAGGAGAAGAGTATATAATTCCAACGCTGGGAATATGGGATAAATTTGAGGATATTAATTTTGAAGAATTACCAGAACAATTTGTTCTAAAATGTACTCATGATAGTGGAGGCCTTGTTATTTGTCGAGATAAGAAACAATTTGATTTTACTAAAGCAAAAGATAAAATCAATATGTGTTTAAAGAAAAACTATTATTATGCATGGCGAGAATGGCCGTATAAAAACGTCAAACCAAGAATAATAGCTGAAAAATATATGGTCGATTCAAAAATAAATGAGTTAAGAGATTTCAAATTTTTTTGTTTCGACGGAAGAGTAAGATGCTATAAAGTTGACTTTGACAGGTTTGCAGATCATCACGCAAATTATTATGATAAAGAGGGGAACCTTCTGCCTTTTGGTGAATTGGAATACCCTCCAAAGTATGATAAACAGCTTGAAATGCCTGATACTATAATTGAAATGGAACGATTGGCTGAAAAACTATCTCAGGAAATCCCGTTTTTAAGGGTGGATTTTTATGATGTAAATGGGAAAATTTATTTTGGAGAATTGACATTTTATCCAGCTTCAGGTCTGGGGAAATTTACGACAGATGACTGGGATGAAACCTTAGGTGGATGGATTAAACTACCAAGGTGATACAATAATTTGAAACGTATTTTAGGAGATAAAATAATGAACCTATCTGTAGCCGGAACCGGCTATGTCGGCCTGGTGGCTGGTGTCTGCTTCGCGGAAGCAGGTCACAATGTCACTTGTGTTGACGTAGATGAGAAAAAAGTAAAATTGATGGAATCAGGTGTCAGCCCTATTTATGAACAGGATTTAGAAGAGCTGATGCAAAAGAATTACAAAGCAGGGCGTTTGCATTACACCACTGACTACCAGTCAGCGTATCGTGATGCTGACGCTATTTTTATTGGTGTAGGGACGCCGGAACAGCCGGACGGCTCTGCCAATTTGTCTTATATAGCTACTGTGGCAAGGCAGATCGCTGAAAGTGTGGAACGGGACTGCCTTGTGGTAGTTAAGTCAACTGTACCAGTCGGAACCAACGACAAAGTAGAGCAGTTTATCCGGGATTTTCTGGTTCGCGACGTAAAAATTGAAGTGGCATCTAATCCGGAGTTTCTTGCCCAGGGAACGGCCGTCCACGATACGCTTCATGCGGCAAGGATTATCATTGGCACCGAGAGTAAGGAGGCGGAGGAGAAACTGCGGGCGATCTATGAACCGTTCCATCTTCCTATCGTCTCGGTCAAACGGCGGAGCGCGGAGATGATTAAATATGCTGCTAATGATTTTCTTGCATTGAAGATTTCCTACATGAATGACATTGCCAATTTATGCGAACTGGTTGGCGCAGATATCGAGGATGTGGCGAAAGGCATGTCTTATGACGCCAGGATCGGCGCACGCTTTTTGAACGCCGGAATTGGTTATGGCGGAAGCTGTTTTCCGAAAGACACGAAGGCATTAGAGTATCTGGCCAGGCAGAGAGGATATGAACTGCGTACTGTGAAGGCGGCGATCGAAGTCAACCGGGATCAGAAAATTCGTCTGTTTAAGAAGGCGGCGGACCGCCTGATCACATTTGCCGGACTGAAAGTCGCTGTTCTGGGACTGACATTTAAACCGGGAACGGATGATCTGCGGGAGGCCCCATCCCTGGAGAATATCCCGCTTCTATTAAATGCAGGGGCAGAGATCTATGCTTACGATCCAGTAGGAGAGGAGAACTTCAAAAAGAAGATACCAGAGGGGATTCATTATGCACGTACTCCTCAGGAAGCACTTGAGGATGCGGGAGTCTGCTTTATTTTTACGGAATGGGATGAAATCAGGGCTGTGACACCTTTGGAATATAAGGAACTGATGAAGATTCCGCTGGTCTATGATGGTAGGAATATCTATGGTGTGGAAGCCATGCGGGCGGCTGGTGTAGAGTATTATTCAATTGGACGCGCTTGAATCAGTTAGGAAAACCAAATGTAAACGAGGGAGCAGGGAGGAAAAGATAAATTATGGATGTTTGTCTAGGAAAACCAGAAAATGGGGCAGGGCATGAACAAAAGGATAAGAAAAGAATTCTGATTACCGGTGGAGCCGGATTTATCGGATATCATCTTTGCAACGCTTTGCTGGGGGAAGAAAAACAGATATTGGCTATAGACAATATGAATGATTATTATGATATTAACTTGAAAAAATCTCGTCTGGAGAGGTTAAGGCATAATCCTAATTTTTCTTTTGTAAAAGGGGATATAGCCGACAAAACGGTCTTAGAACAAATTTTCAGGGATTTCAGGCCGGAGATTGTGGTGAATCTGGCGGCACAGGCTGGGGTACGTTACAGCATCGATAATCCAGAGGCATATATTCATTCAAATCTGATAGGTTTTTTTAATCTGCTGGAGTGCTGCCGGCATTATCCGGTCAGACATCTTTTATTTGCATCCTCCAGTTCTGTCTATGGAGCCAATAAGAAGGTACCTTATGCGACAGAGGACAAGACTGATCAGCCGGTCAGCCTGTATGCCGCAACAAAAAAGTCAAATGAATTACTGGCCTATTCTTACAGCAAATTATATGGAATTCCATCAACGGGATTGCGCTTTTTTACAGTATATGGACCTTTTGGAAGGCCAGATATGGCCTATTTTTCTTTTACGAAAAAAATTTTGTCTGGTGAACCGATTAAACTGTATAATGACGGAGATATGTATCGTGATTTCACATACATTGATGATATTGTAAAAGGAATGAAAGCTATGCTCGATTACTCTCCAGTTTCAGACGAGAACGGCGTAATGTTTAAAATATATAATATTGGAAATCATCATCCGGAAAAGCTCTTAGATTTTGTATCTACTCTAGAGACATGTATTGGAAAAACAGCGTTGATTGAATATCTTCCAATGCAGCCAGGTGATGTTTATCAGACCTATGCGGATATTGAAGGCCTGAAACGAGATTTCGGCTTTCAGCCTGCTACATCACTTAAGGATGGCCTGACGTCTTTTGTGAATTGGTACCGCGAGTTTTATTCTGGTTCCTGTTAATATTTTGTTTCTCTTGCCAGCACCATGTTTCGTCGAGGTTCGTTCACACTTTGATGCTGACGGGATTATGCATTTATTGTTTATAAGTCCAGCTTTGTTTAAAATTTGCGTAGTTATACACGTTAGCCTGGATGCGGGGAGGGCTGAAACCATACCAACCGCCCTCCCGTTCCATCCTGCAATTTTCCACCCATTATGCTATTCCTTTCATACAGGCAGCTTCCTGCCTGTTCAGTCATATGTCATATCTTTTATAGTTACTCCTTTTATGGCCAGAGTGGAAACCTATATTCCAGTTCTGCGAGTTAAACTGGAATATTCAAAAAAATTCAATCAATGTAATCTCTAGAACCTCGAATGACTGCGCTGTATCAATTTGCATTTTTAGATGAGAATGACATTCAGCCTTACAAAAGATTACAGGCAGGTGGAGCAATTGTTCCGGCAAATGTGTTTTAATGTATTTGCTCATAACCGTGGTGATCATTCCAGAAATTTTTCATTCTTGTATGATGAAATTGATAAGTAGTGGAAATTATCACAGGTATATGCTTTAACTTACAGTTACTCCTTGGGAAGTGAGCATGTAACCTGCGTGGCCGGCAATGGTAAAAATCCAGGCATGAAAGAAAATCTCTCTATTGTGGTTAAAATTGGTCTCGCTCATGATAAGTCAAAATAGATAGCGGAAACAATTCATGATATTGTTGAACAGGAATTAGGAGATATCTTAGTACGATAAGTTTTTCCGTTTCTGTGCATCGCGAACAGTAACTAATCCGTAACCGTTCAGACAGGGCTGCGTATTTGCTGCGCTGGACGTACGAAAAGTTAGTGATATCAAACATTAGACTTATTACGCAACTATTTAAATAGTCGGAGACGCTAATAGTGCATACTGTCTAAAGTGTTACATTAAATCGTCGCAGGTTCATGAAAAATTCTCCCCCTCCCTCTTGCCAGTTCCCCCAAAAAATGCTATATTCTACTAGACTGACAAACTATGCCCAAATCTCGCCCTATATCAGACTGCAGCGGATTTCAGTAATCAAAACAGGGCATATTTTTTAATAGAAGCAGTGTAGTTCGGCCTACACCCATCACAATAATCACAACCCAAAGAAAAGAGGAACCCACCCATGGCAATAGTTGACCAAAGCAAAATCAGAAATTTCTGCATCATCGCCCACATTGATCACGGCAAGTCAACCCTTGCAGACCGAATCATAGAGAAAACCGGCTTACTTACCAGCAGGGAGATGCAGTCCCAGGTACTTGACAACATGGACTTAGAGCGTGAGCGTGGAATCACGATCAAGGCCCAGGCAGTCCGTACCGTATATACATCGAAAGACGGAGAAGAGTATATCTTCAACCTCATCGACACCCCAGGCCATGTCGATTTCAACTACGAGGTATCGAGGAGCCTCGCAGCCTGCGACGGAGCGATTCTTGTTGTAGACGCCGCACAGGGAATCGAGGCCCAGACGCTGGCCAATGTATACCTTGCCCTCGACCACAACCTGGATGTATTTCCGGTAATCAATAAAATTGACCTTCCAAGTGCGGAGCCGGATCGTGTTGCCGCAGAGATAGAAGACGTAATCGGAATCGAGGCCCATGATGCCCCGAGAATTTCAGCTAAAATTGGTTTAAACATTGACGAGGTCCTGGAACAAATTGTCACAAAGATTCCGGCTCCCCAGGGAGACGCGGCGGCGCCGCTTCAGGCATTGATTTTCGACTCCCTCTATGACTCCTACAAAGGCGTCATCGTATTCTGCCGGATTAAGAATGGAAGTGTCCGCAAAGGCACCCAGATTAAGATGATGGCGACCGGAGCCAAGGCAGATGTGGTGGAGGTAGGCTACTTCGGAGCCGGCCAGTTCATTCCCTGTGAGGAACTGGAAGCCGGTATGGTAGGCTATATCACGGCCAGCATCAAGAATGTCAGGGATACGATGGTGGGTGATACGATCACCGATGCGCAGAATCCCTGCAAAGAACCCCTCCCGGGATATAAAAAAGTGACCCCGATGGTTTACTGCGGTCTCTATCCGGCCGACGGCGCAAAATACCCGGATCTCAGGGATGCACTGGAAAAATTACAGTTAAATGATGCCTCCCTGTTCTTTGAACCGGAGACTTCCATTGCGCTCGGTTTTGGTTTCCGCTGCGGTTTCCTTGGCCTTCTGCACCTGGATATTATCGAAGAACGTCTGGAACGGGAATATAACCTGGATTTGGTGACGACGGCTCCGGGCGTTGTATACCGTGTCCACAAGACGAACGGAGAGATGATGGAGCTTACCAATCCGTCCAACCTTCCCGACCCATCCGAGATAGAATATATGGAAGAACCCATTGTATCGGCAGAAATCATGGTAACGACGGAATTTGTCGGTGCTATTATGACGTTGTGCCAGGAACGCCGCGGAGTCTATCTGGGCATGGAATATATTGAGGCGACAAGGGCGCTTTTGAAGTATGAACTTCCCCTCAACGAGATTATTTATGATTTCTTTGACGCCCTCAAATCGCGCTCCCGCGGATATGCGTCCTTTGACTATGAGCTGAAGGGCTACGAACAGTCCAAGCTTGTAAAACTGGATATCCTTGTGAACCGCGAGGAAGTCGATGCCCTTTCATTCATTGTATTCGAAGGTTCGGCTTATGAGCGGGGCAGAAGAATGTGCGAGAAACTGAAGGACGAGATTCCGAGACACCTTTTCGAGATTCCGATTCAGGCGGCCGTGGGCGGCAAAATTATTGCCAGGGAGACAGTCAAAGCGATGAGAAAAGACGTTCTTGCCAAATGTTATGGAGGCGATATCTCACGTAAGAGAAAGCTTCTGGAAAAACAGAAGGAAGGCAAGAAGAGAATGCGCCAGATCGGAAACGTGGAAATTCCGCAAAAGGCATTCATGAGTGTGCTGAAGCTGGACGAGGAATGATGTTCCGGCAAAAATCATTAAACAATCAGGCGGGAACAATGGAAAATAACACCCCATTAGAACTATATATCCACATCCCATTCTGCGTTAAAAAATGTCTGTACTGCGATTTCCTTTCCTTTGCGGCGGACGAAGTGACCAGAAAAAAATATGTGGAGCAGTTGATTAAGGAAATAGAAACATGCGGGACCAGAATAACCGGGCGGGACGCTGACGCGGCCTTCCCGGTGATTTCTGTGTTTATAGGAGGGGGGACTCCGTCTTCTCTCTGCCCGGAGCAGATTTGCGCTGTTATGAACGCGGTAAAGGAAAATTTCAGATTATTGCCGGATGCCGAAATCACCATCGAAGCCAATCCCGGTACACTCGACAATAAAAAACTCAGAGCTTACAAAAACTCCGGAATCAACCGGTTAAGCCTCGGCCTTCAGTCGGCCAATCCAG
>PVMN01001945.1_pt1 | contig 24508 bp, 16 predicted proteins | sample 1853401 | NCBI WGS metagenome assembly PVMN01 (sample SAMN08533510, study PRJNA380276) | Human gut metagenome, whole genome shotgun sequencing project.
ACTCCAGACCCTTTGATTAAAAGTCAAATGCTCTACCATCTGAGCTAACGAGTCATTGATGTGCCTAGTTATTATAGGATATAGTACACGCTGTTGTCAACAACTAATGATAAAAACAGACAAAATGTGTCAGCCTTTTGTCATAAATTTAAACATTCCTCACCATATGATAAGAAAATAATCAAAAAAGAAATAAATTTCGACATTGAAGCATGGCATTTCATTGTATAATAATAGGCATGATGATTAATCATAAAAAGATTGATCTCACAGCAGGAGGCAGTATATGAAAAAAAGTGGTAAGACAGCCGCCGGGATTTTCTCGCTGGCTTTGATCTTTGTATTATTAGTAACCAGTATCGATTTCCACGCATTTAATAAAAACTACTATCGTGAACAGTACATAAAGCTGAATACAGCGGATAGTTTGGGAATGAGTGATGAAGACTTATTCGCGGCAACCGAAACACTGCTGGATTATCTGCATGATCAGAGAGACGATATCTTAGTGAGCGGTGAAGTATTTGGCATGCAGCGTGAAATATTTACTGAGCGTGAAACGCTGCATATGGTGGATGTGAAAAATCTTTATCAGAATGTATTAACCGCCAGGAATTTGGCAACAATGATAGGTGTATTAGCTTTTGCTTATCTGATTTACCGCAGCCGTAAGGATGAAAATGGTATAAATATGCTGAAGCGCCAGCTGGCAGGCAGTTTTATTCAAATTTCAATTTGTCTGTTGATTGTTGTCGGAATGCTGGCCGGGTATGCGCTGATGGATTTTACAGGCTTTTGGATCGGTTTCCACGAATTATTCTTTACGAATGATTTATGGCAGCTAAATCCGGCTAATTCAATTATGATCAATATGTTTCCTGAAACATTCTTTGCCGGCATGGTTTTCCGCATCACTTTAACCTTTCTGGTTGTTTATTTTCTTTTACTTATTGGTTTTATCTTCCTGCGGAAAAAAGCAAAGGAAGATGTTGACAAAAAAATATAATCAGCTTCATTGCAATGTTGATAAAGTAGTGTTAAAATTTTCTAATGAAGGAGCGAGGATATATGAGAAGAGTTTTATTAGCAAGTGAATCACCAAGAAGAAGAGAACTGATGGTTCTTAGTGAAATTCCATTTACAACTGCTAGCTGTTTATTAAAAGAAACCTTGGATCCTGAACTTAGTATAGAGAAGGCGGTTGAAAAGCTGGCTTTTGAAAAAGCGGATGCCGTTTTTCATAGATATCCTGAAGAATTCATTATCGGAGCGGATACGATCGTTGTTTGTGATGGGGAAGTTTTTGGTAAACCTAAGGATAATGAAGATGCTGAACGGATGCTGAGAAAGCTGTCTGGTAAAACGCATCAAGTAATTACCGGGGTGGCTTTAGTGGCCAAGGATGTCAAGGAATGCTTTCATGAAGTAACGGATGTTACATTCTATGATCTTGAAGACGAGGAAATCAAACGCTATGCCAAGTCTAAGGAACCTCACGATAAGGCTGGCGCTTATGCGATACAGGGTAAGGGATTGACGTTTGTAAAGAAAATCAATGGTGATTTTTATAACGTAGTAGGACTGCCGATGGCTAGTCTGTATAAACGTTTAAAGAAATATTTAGAATTGGATTATTAAAAATGCGGATGCTGACGATGTGATCAGTTCCGTATTTTTTTATGAATATTTTAAATTTGTCTATCATTGAATTAATATGCTATAATGTTTACATAAACTGGGCATTATTCTGACTATCAGAATAGAAAACACAAGGAGAATCATAAAAGATGAAAAGGATTGGAAGAATTTTTTGTTCCTCTTTTTTGAGTGTGCTTCTTGTTCTTTCCGAATGCCCAACGGTAAGTGCAGAAGATTCAAAAAAGGAAGAGAATGTCATAGAAGACATTCAACGGATTACTGAGTTTGTTGGTTATGAACCTAATGAAAATAAGCCGTATATGAATTTTATGGTAAATGCTGAAGAGAAAGAGAATCTGATGCTTCCTGAAAGTTTAGATGTATGGATTGAAAACAGTTCAGAACCGGAAAAATTAATGGTAAACTGGGATATAAAAACAGAAACTTATGATCAGATTGTTTATGTGCCAAAATGGGATAAGACACTTTATCAGCTGTCTGATGAATTGCTTCAAGGGCAGGATGCACTTCCTTACATTGTGGTAAATGTTGAAAATCAAATGCAGAACAATGAATTAATAGTCTATGATAATAATGTTACTGAAAAAACGGTGGGATCAGGGGTTAATGCTGATTACGCTAATTTTATTGAACTGTTTAATGACTCTTTATTGAGCGGTGATGTGATTGTGAAGCTGAATAGCGATGTCACTGAATCTCGTAACGCAAGTACAGGTGCTTTTGAAATACCTGATCGAATTACTTCATTAACGATAGATTCTGATACAGATGGAACACCCAGAACATTATCCATTTCAGGTAATGGTGCTTTATTGAATATATATGTGAACGGAAAGAAACTGTATGTTGGAAAGGATATTAAAATATCTAATGATGGAATATATAATAGTGATATATACGGCGGCGGTTATGAGGAAGATATTATCGGTTCACCTGAAATAGAATTTTATGGCAGGTTGGAATCATCTGGCTCAATTTATGGCGGCGGATATAATCATAAGGTTACTGGTGATATTAAGCTGATTGTGGGAGGTTATGTAGGCTGGTCTTTAATTGGTGGTGGGCATGCCGAACCTGATAAAAATCAATCGTTATCAACTATTAATGCAGATGTGACTGGAAATATAGAGATTCAATTACTCAAAGATGGGCATGTTCATAATGTGCTTTACGGCGGCGGTTATGCAACGAGTGAACAATCAGGAACATATAGTGCGAATGTAAGCGGAAATATTGAATTGGATATAAATGGCGATGTGTATTGTCTCAACGATGCAATTGTCGGTGGAGGTGCGGCAAAAGCAGAAACGCGCAAGACAATGACACTCAATGCAAATGTTGGCGGAGATATAACTTTAAACTTTGGTGAAGATGCGCAAAGTGGCAATGGTAAATATATGGGTGCTGGGCTACATATCATTGGTGGCGGTTTAGCATCTGGGAACAGTAATTATAATGACAGTACTGGTGATTGGAACATTATTACGAATGCAATAGTTTCTGGTGATATAAAAATTAAGGTGGACAAGGATTCAGCAGCAGGAGAAAGTCAGTTGAATGAACGAACGATTTATTATTTGTATGCTGGTGGTAATGCAGATGGCAGAGGGGCTAATGCGAATGTGTTGGGTAGTACATATGTTCAATGTGGCAGGGGCCCTGCTTTAAGTTCATCGTTTTTAGCAGCTGGTGGTCATGCCGCATTTGGAGGTACAGCCGATGTGAAAAAAACAACGAATATTACAATTGTTCCTATTGATAATCAGTTTGAAGGTTATGAAAATACACCTGCAATTTATGGTGGAGGAAAGGCAGATGGAAATTATGACCTTGCCAATCAAACTCTTGACTTAAGAATTAGCCAAGCTAACGTAGGCGGAAGCAAAATAGAAATTAAGGCTGGTAGTACAATCTCTACATATGATACTGACAGAGGAGCTAGTATAGTTGGTGGCGGTTTAGCTAGTGGAAATGCAACTAATAATAGTTATGGGGATACTTTTGATATGTGTCCTGCAATTGCTAAAGTGCTTGGTGATATAAGTATTAATATTGCTGATGATATTGAGTTTAATGAAGGAATGGTAGGGGGTGGTATAGTTGTCAGAGCCGGAGACGCGAGTGTTGATGGTTCAATCAATATCACAATTAAAGATAACTGCATTTTTAATAAGGATTATGTCGGAGCTGGTAAAGTAGTAAGAGTGACTTCATCATTAAATGCTAAGGCTCTAAGTAATGTTGAAGGTAATATTACATCTACATTTGGAAAAAATATTGAATTTAAGCAGTCATATTATGGTGGCGGATTTACTGAGGGCGCGAATTCCTCTGCTAGTGTGGGTGGAAAGATAACTACTTCATTTACTGGTGGTGTCAGTGTAGGAGCAAATTATGCAGCTGCTGGTTATGCTAAAAATCCTAATACAACAGCAAATGTAGCAGGTGGCCTTGATTATACAATTAATGGTGATTTTTCGTGTGCTACCTATTATGGGGCTGGTTATTTGTATAATTCAGCCAGCTCAGCAGATATTGGAACAAAAGATAATCCTGTGTCAGTTAAGACTACTTTTAAAGGGAACGGAACAAATACAATGCGTACATCCAGTTCTGGCATATGGTTATATAATGGCGGTTATGCTCAATTTGGTGGTGGAACAGTTAATATATATGGCAATTTATCATTAACGTTTGATGGTACAATTCCCCAAGAGACATTAATTATTGGCGGTTGTGGAAAGCAGACAACGAATGCAGATATAACCGGTAATATTGAATTTACAATGCAAAATCTAGATAATCCAATGTCATATTCTATATATGGCGGAGGTTATGCCGCAACTGGTGGAACTGCAAACATTACTGGCAATGTCACAACAAAATATAATAATTCAACTATCAATGGTGCCATATATGGCGGTGGCCGTAATGCTGATGCAAAAGCTGGCACAAATGCAGATATTACTGGTAATATGAAAATGATATTCACTAATACAGTATTATCTTCTGCATATGGGGGAAGTATGGGCGCTGACGGAAATAATGCAATAATCAACGGAACATCAATTATTGAGTTAAAAGAGGGGAATACTGTCAAGCAGCAATTATATGCTGGCGGTTATTATTACAGTAGCTTAGATAACATGGAATTTCATGTTACAGGTATCCAAAATTCACCTATTACTTTTACAGGCTCTGGGGCGTATGCGACAAGTGTAGTCAATAATGATATCAAATTGTTTATTGGTGATGGCACAACTGAGACAATATTAAACAGCGAGTATATTTTAAATGTTAATGAAGTTATCGTCACAGATAACGCAGTTTTGAAACTATCAGAGAAGGGGAGTGACGGACCAAACAATCAATATAATCTGTTTTTCGACGTGGAAGAGTTAACGATTCAGCCAGGTGGTAAATTAGATTTAACAAATTCTAGCACGGCACAAAATGATAGTATTTTAGGAAACTATATCGGCGGTGGCACACTTCGTCTTGAAGATGGAAAAACGTTCACAATTGGCGGTACTGCATCTGGTACAACAACGGTTGAAATTGATGGTACACCTGTTGTAGATCAAACATATATCACAGTTACTGGCGGCGGTACTGAATCATTCACTTATGATAGTGATGAATATGAGTTAAGGAATGATGAAGCTAGCGCACCTCATAAATGGAAATATGTGAAGAGTGAAATTGTTGCACCTCATAATTCAGTCACAGGGATTGTTAATGATAGCGAATATACTAAAGGTGATAAGATTAGTTTTACTGCAATTGGTGATGGTATGAATGTTACTTCACCGCAAACTAATGCTGTGCGCTGGCTGCCTGTAAAGTGGCAGGTATTAACTGAAAATAGCTTTAATGAGGCAGGACCTTATACTGGTGAAATTGATACTTCCACATTGTCTATTGGCAGCAATACTTTGAACGTAGTCTTCCAGAAACAGAAATATGATGGCAGTGTGTGGAATGATGTAACTGGGGAAGATACGCTAACCATCACCTTTAAAATTAAAGAGAAAACCAGCAGCGATTTACCATCCGGCGGTGGTGGGGGCGGCAGTTCTGCACCTTCAAGCAAAGCAGATGGATTCGTAGAGGAAAAGAATAAAACTTATTATTATAACAATGGCAAGCAAGTTGAAAGTGGGTTTATCCTCTTGGATAAAGATGAAAAGTTGGTTGCCGCTGTGAAGCCTGAACAACTATCAATTATTCCTGAGATTGCTGAAGCTGTCTATTTCATCAAAGATGATAAAACAGTCGCAAAACAAGAATGGGTAATTCTTGATGAATTCAATAATTTGGTGAATACTCGACCATTTGATCAGTTAATTTCCGATTATGGCGATAAATATAAGGTATATGCTGCAAGAGAAGATGGTCGTTTAGTACAGTCATGGCTGGAAGTTAATGGCATCTGGTATTATTTTAAAGAGGATTACACAGCCCGTTATCAATATTGGCAGGCACATTGGAATGATTGGTATTTATTTGAAAATTATACTTATGTCACGAATCGCTGGCATCCTACTTCTGAGGGACGCTGGTATTATCTTGACAGCGAAGGCAGAATGGTTAGAAATCAATGGGTTGATGACTGTTGGATTAATGAAGACGGCATTTATTGGAGTCCGCTCTATAATTAAAAACTAAAAAAGTCTGAAATTGTAAAGACATCACGGATTAAAGATTGTCTTACTTTTCAGACTTTTATAATTAATGTTTGCCGAATATTCAGTCACATATCTGTAAGTGTCTTGTAATGTATACTTTATAAGACACCTGGATTCTTTATAATTATAGGTGTTTTTGTCTGTTTTGTAAAGAAAATCAGACCTTTTTATGCTGTTTTGAACCCTTTTTTGTATAAATCAAAGTGTGACAAAAAGTATACTTAATGATACACTTCACAAATTGATTATGTTGGAGTGATAAAAAAATACTGATAATTTCTTCATAAACAGAAGACGGATCAGTATATTAAGTAACATTTGGATTCTAAATCAGAATATGGAGATGCTGTCGTTAATGATAACATCTCCGCCGCTGGGAAGTGATATTTTCGCCCAAGTTTTTATCACTTCCCTTTTTGTTTAATTATGCTTTTATTCTCTATTCATGTGAACCATAATAAATATAAGGTGCCAATACATCGGCAATAATCGTTAAAATCGTTAATTCTCTTTCATTCCATGCATGAAGCTGTTCATCATAAAATGTCACAATGCCTAAAGGCTGCTGATCAAATACAATCAATGACTGCATCCATGCTCTATATGCTGTTTCCGTTGTTTCAATTGCTTCATTCTGACTGTCATTGACAACACATTGCCTATTCTGATAATTGTTCAATACCTTGAGATTGTTTTCAATTATAGTAACTGATTGCTCAGGCTGATTGTTCATATCAATGAAAAGACATCGATCATGAGTCAAATTTTGATCAAAAATTTGAATCGCCGCCTGCTTCGATTCCAATGCTTTCAGGCACAATCGCAAAACCGCAAATAAATCATTCTCTGCATAACGGTCTACATTCAATATTTTATAAATTGCCGGCAGGAATTGCTCAGCAGATTTAGAATACAAAGGTGCTTCACTGGCATAATGCGTATCTTCATCACTTGGTTTGGCATAAACAGCATATTGATTTTTACCTTTACGCTTTGCCATATAAAGAGCATTGTCTGCTTTCTTAAACATTTCATCATAGATTTCAGATTGCTTTGTTAAATAAATGCCGATACTGATCGTAATGATTCCGGCAGTATCATTAGCAATGATTTTTCTGGCTGCTTTTAAATAATTCTCAACCTTTTCATAGAGATAATCTAAAGAATAGAATGAAGGGAAGAAAACCGCAAATTCATCACCGCCTACACGCCCGGCGATGACATTACTTTGGTTGCCTTTAGTCAATAAGCCAACAACATCAAGAATTACCTGATCTCCCGCATAATGTCCAAAAGTATCATTAACATTTTTAAAATCATCGATATCAATCATTAATAATGCCGCATATTCATCTTTAGAACGATCACAAACCGCTTCTGAAACATGCTGCTTAAAAGCTGCTTTATTAAAAATGCCGGTAAATGGATCTAATTCATTATTTTTTAAAAGCCGGGCATTATTTAAAAGAATCAAACGATGTTCATTCATCATTTCCTCTTGTTCAATTTTTATAATCAGGCTTTGCCGAGTATTGCTTTTTTCAAGCTCCCGATAATTTTCATTCTTTTGATAATATTGAAAGAGCGTTTCATAACTGTCATCATCCGGATAATCTTTGAGTGTCATTTTAACCTTTAAACCAGAGAGATGCTGACGCAGCAGGATATCATGTACTTCTTCGTTCATTAATTCTAATTCTTCTAACAAGCGAGTCGCATAGTCTTTAAGCTCAAGCTCAATACAGTCTTCTAATGCTTCTAAAAGCAGCTTAAAATAACGGTTGCGGTTTACAATCCCTTCTGAAAGATTAACCAATTCATCAAGCAGCGGTGTCAGGCTCTTTAAGTCCATATCATGCTTATAGAGGTGGATGCGCTGAATAGCAACTTCAATTGATGCTGCTGAACTTTCAAATTGCCGATAATCCTTATCATAGAGCTGAAGCCATTTTTTAGCTTCATCAAAATCGTTGAGCTTAATATATGCGGCTATAATATTAATAACCGGAATTGCATCATTGCCGGTAATAGCGATCTGCAGTTTCTGTTTATATTCATGACTGCTTAGGAAGTATTTTAATGCCATATCGGGGATATCAAGATTCTGAAATAAAGCCCCTATATTATTTAATGGAAAATAGCTGTACTGTAATTCTTCATGTTCCAAAGAAAAATAATAGGCTTTAAGCAGATAACTGATTGCCGCGATAAAATCAGAGATACTGGCATATACGATTCCCATCATATTTAAAGTCTGCACATGATATTCAGGAACATCATTTAAATCACAAAGACTTAAAATTTCCATATTTAAACTCAGTGTTTTGTCATGTTCTCCTTTAATGAAGTGAACCATTGACATATAAAATAATGCAGCAGTCATAGAATAAGTATCCTGTATATCTTCAGCTAACATTTTTAATTCATTAGCATGAACACTCATTCCCTCGATATTATTATTCGCTCTGCATTCTTTAATTTTGTTGACTAACTCTTCACATTTTTTACTCTTATAATTTGCTGTCATGATATCCCTCTTTATTTAATAATAACATATGTCATGTTCAGAAAATAGTCTTTTATTCTAGGAAAGGATGTTTTAGATAAGGGCGTGTTCTGTTGATTTCTCTAACGCATGTAGTATAATGAATGAAGAAAGAGAGGCAGTTTATGAAGATTGAACAATTAGATAATTATGAAGCAATGAGCAGACGAGGAGCCGAAATTCTCTTTAATGAAATCAGCAATAACCCTTATGCAAATATCTGCCTGGCTACAGGTGAATCACCGCGCAGAATGTATGAATTATTAGTTGAAATGATTCATGTGAATCAGCTTGATGTCAGTCATTTGACGTTTACCAAGCTTGATGAATGGTGCGGCTTAAACGCTAAGGATGATTCTACCTGTGAATGGTTTATTCGGCATTATGTGCTTGAACCTTTAAATATTAAAGAAGAACAGTTGATTTCATTTAATAATGAAGCGGCTGATACTGAATGTGAGGCAAAACGGATTCATGATTTAATTGATATGCATCCGATTGACTGCTGTATTTTAGGTCTTGGCAAGAATGGGCATCTTGGTTTAAATGAACCAGCTGATGAATTAATTCCTGATGCCCATGTGATTCAGCTTGATGAACTGTCTAAGCATCATGGTATGCTGAAGGGCAAAAAGGTGGAGCAGGGAATTACGCTTGGTCTAAGTGAATTATTAAATGCAAAGAAGATATTAATGCTGATCAGCGGCAGCGGCAAGGCTGAAATCCTTCAAAGGCTGATGAGTAAGAAAGTATCGACAGCACTGCCGGCATCATTTTTATGGCTGCATAATGATGTCGCGTGTCTGATCAATAAAGAGATGAAATAGCATGACTAATAAGCTGCTGAATTTTATGAAAATCCTTATGGGATCTACAATTGGGGTCTATATCGGCAGGGTATTGTTTGTCTGGTATGATTATCAGAGTCATCCAATGCTTTATGAACTAAATTCAAGTCCATGGTATACGAGTATTCTCGTCTCAGCGATATTTGTAATAATTTTGCTGCTGATTGAAGGCGGTGTCTATTTTTATCTGCGTCATAGGACACGGATGAATCCTTAATTTATAGATTAATAGGTTATGATGATAAAGTCAGAGTTATCTTTTCTTGAAAGAAGCGCTGACTTTTTAATATTATTTCATATGCTGGCATATGATAGCTTGGCAGTCAATTTGAATGTTCTGCATTTCTAAATATTTTCTTAAGAAAACATTAAATTAACCTAATATTTTCTAACAGTTTTGTTATAATGAGCTTTTCACATTGACTTAATCACAGAAGCTATCTATAATGTATGACAGGGTGTCATATACGACGCCAAGGAGAATCTGAAATGAAAGAAATATGGAAAAAACATAAGAAATTGATAGTAATTGCTGTTGTGGCAGTAGTGGTTGTTGCTTTCTTTTTTAATCCCTTTAAAGGATCAGGCAATAGCGATCTGATGGTACAGACAACGGTACTGGCTAAGCAGGATCTTTCTAAGACTGTAGAGGTTACGGGACTTGTAGAGAGTGCTGATTCAATGAAGGTTACTTCTTCATTAGCTGCTTATGAAATGCAGACAATTAATGTCAAAGCCGGTGATAAGGTTGAAGCGGGTCAGGTATTGGGAACCGTTGATGTTGAAGATCTTTTGCTTGATGTGCAGAAGGCTGAGGCTTCATTGAATATTAATGATCAGACAACAGGTCTGACTTTAAATTCAACCCAACAGGAATATGAAGATTTTAAGGCTGATCTTGAGAATAACATGAACAGCTCAATTAATAATGCGCAGACAAATGTGGACAACGCGCTGACAACGCTGAATGATGCGAAGAAAGCCTATAATGAAGCATTAGAGGATATGGATCAGGGCGAAAATGAGACAATCAAAAAGGCTCAGAAGGCTGTGGATAATGCGAGAAAAGCGTATCGTGATGCATCGGATACTTCTGATTCTTATGATTTAGATAGTTTGAAGAGAGAATTATCTGAGGCTCTAGCGGCATTAGCTACTGCTGAGGCGAATGATGCCCCCACCAAAGCTCTTGAAATGCAAGTAAGCGCGCTGCAATCACAAATCTCAGCTGCTTCTTCTTTAAAAGGTTCAAGTGATTCTGCCTATGACGCTTATAAAGAGGCCAAGGACGCCTTAGCCGATGCTGTCAAAGCCGCAGATAAGCAGCTGGAATCTTACCTTGACGCAGTTGACAAGGCACAGACAGCTTATGACAATGCTGAAAAGAATCTGACGATTGCGAAACGCAACGCCCAGCAGCAGTTAAAAACTTATGAGGATTCACTGACAAAGACACAGTTATCAGCCAGTGATCCATCAAGACAGATCGAACTGCAGAAGTTAAAGAAACAATTAAACGAAGCTGAAATCACTGCGCCAATCTCTGGCACTGTGACAGCTGTAAATGTAGAAGTAGGCGATAAGGCAAGCGGTGTACTGTTTGTTATTGAAAATGCTGATGCGTTAAAAATCAACACCGCCATCAAGGAATATGATTTAATGAGTGTTCAAAATGGTATGAAAGCAATTATTTCTGCCGATGCAATTCCGAATGAAAAATACAATGGTAAAGTCAGCTTCATTGCGCCAGCTGCTAAAAAGGCTGCCGATGGTTCAACTAAATCTGGTTCTTCATCCGTTGAATTTGAAAGTGAAATCGATGTTACTGATACTAAAACAGATTTGCGTATCGGTATGAATGCTAAAGTAAATATCATTGTTGAAGAGAAAAAAGGTGCTTTGGCAGTTCCTTATGATGCAGTAATTACAGATGTAGACGGTACATCTTATATCTATGTTGCACAACAGGATGGTAATAAATACACAGCTAAAAAAGTAATCGTTACGATTGGCATGGAAACTGACTTCCTGCTTGAAGTTATCAGTGACGAATTACAAGAAGGAGATATTGTCATCACTTCACCGCAGGGAGTAAGTGAAGGGGCAACCGTTCTGCTGGGGTAAACCATGGAGAAAAAAGTAATATTTGAGATGAAGGATATCGTCAAAACCTTCTATCAGGGGACGGAAAATGAACTTGAAGTGCTCCATGGAATTTCGCTTACCGTCCACGAAGGGGAGTTTGTATCAATTGTCGGACCTTCCGGGTCAGGTAAAAGTACCTTGATGAATATCATTGGTGCACTGGATCGTCAGACAAGCGGACAATATATACTTGATGGAGTTTCTATGGATGATGTTGATGATAACAAGCTTTCGCATTTCAGAAATCAGAAAATTGGTTTCGTTTTCCAAACCTTTAATCTGATTCCAAGAACCAGCGCTTTGAAAAATGTTGAAATGCCGATGATGTACGCCGGCGTACCGCACAGGGAAAGAACCCAGAAAGCGAAGGATCTGCTGAAGCTTGTTGAAATGGAAGACCGCATGGGGCATATGCCTAATGAGTTATCAGGCGGTCAGAAGCAGCGTGTTGCGATTGCCCGTTCTATGGCAAACGATCCTGCTATTATCTTAGCCGATGAGCCGACAGGTGCTCTGGATACGTATACCGGGCATTTAGTTATGAATTTATTTCATCAGCTGCATAAGGAACAAGGCAAAACCATTGTTCTGATAACCCATAATCCTGAGCTGGCAGCCGAGACGGAACGGATCTTAACGATTCGCGATGGTCTTATTGTCAGCGATCAGAGAAAAGAGGGTGACGTATGGATTTAATGGAAAGTATTACACTGGCATTCAGTGGCTTAAAAGCAAATAAAATGCGTGCCCTGCTGACAATGCTGGGTATTATTATCGGTATATCTTCAGTTATTGCTATTGTTACGGTCGGCGATTCAATGCGTTCGGCGATGACTTCTTCAATGGCTGATTTGGGAGCTAAAAATCTGATGATCGGCTTATCTTATCGTTACGATGAATCAGGAAATACAGTAGCGCCCAATAACTATGAAATAACTGACAGTGATGTTATCAGCTATGAGATGATTAATGCTTATAAAGAACGTTTTGACAATGATTTACTAGGTGTTTCAATGACTGAATCATTAGGCAGCGGTAAAGCGCAGGATGGCCGGCTTTATGCCAATGTCAGCTTGAGCGGTGTCAGCGCTGACTATGCAGAAGCGAATTCTATTGAAATGATTAAAGGCCGCTTCTTGAATCAGCGTGATATTAATTCAATGAAGAATTTAATCGTTGTATCAAATAAGTTTGTGAATAATATGTTTGCGCCAGGTGTTGATCCAATCGGTAAAGAGGTTCAGATTCACCGCAGTAATGAAATTAATACTTATACGATTGTCGGTGTCTACGAATATAAACAGAATGCGATGATGTATTCTATGGCATCGGAAAAAGACATGAGCACCGATGCTTATATACCGGTTTCTACCGCGCAGCGTATTAATAATTCTAATGGTTTCTATCAGATTACAGCTACAGCGAATGTAGATTCAACGGCTTTCCAGATCGAAACACAAGAATTCTTTAATCGATATTATGATAAGAATCCGTATATAACAATTCAAACATTCAGTATGGAAAGTATGCTCGGTCAGATTGATTCTATGATGTCCACAATGTCCATTGCAATTGCAATCATTGCCGGTATTTCATTGTTGGTCGGCGGTATTGGCGTAATGAACATCATGCTTGTATCAGTTACTGAACGTACAAGAGAAATTGGTACCCGTAAAGCCTTAGGGGCACCTAACAGCGCAATCCGCATTCAATTTATTACTGAATCCGTGATTACCTGTCTGGTCGGCGGCTTTTTGGGTGTTATATTAGGTGTAGTATTGGGCAGTGTTGGTGCCAGCGCGTTAGGCTTCCCGGCTCGGCCTTCGGTAAGCATTATCCTAATCGCTGTAAGCTTCTCAATGGCAATTGGTGTTTTCTTTGGATATTATCCAGCCAATAAAGCCGCTAAGCTTAATCCAATTGAAGCATTGCGTTACGAATAGGGGGAAATGGTTTGCCAACATCAACGTTTTATAATCTGCCTGAGGATAAGAAGGACAAATTGCTTCGCTCAGCAATTAAGGAATTTACAAGAGTATCATACAATGAGGTTTCAATTAATCAAATCGTAAAGGACGCGGGTATATCAAGGGGCAGCTTTTACCAGTATTTTAAGGATAAGAGTGATTTACTAGTTTTTATTCTTCAGGATTTCTTAGTATCTCTGCATGAATGCGCATTGACATCTTTAGAAAACAGCAATGGTGATATCTTCACAATGTTTGCGGATTTATATGACTGTCTGTCGGTGGAATGCCTGCAGGATGATCATTATCAATTTTTCCGTAATTTATTTACCAGTATGCGGGCTAATAATGAAGAGTTGAAACAAGTGCCTTGTGATATGAACGTTCCTGATTTTGACCCGATCTTCTTTAAGGAACATTTCAATCGTGATACTTTAGTTTACACAGAAGATGAAGATGTACTGCTGCTGCAGTCACTGCTCTTTAATCTTACTAAGTCTTCCGTTATCAAGCTGATTCTCCAGCCAAAGGATCGGGAGCGGATACGTAATGATTTGAATCGAACGCTGATGATGATCAAAACAGGATGTGAAAAGCCGCGATAGCGGTTTTTCTTTAGGATGATGTGATAGTTAACTTTTCACTTCAGAGAAATTACAAAAAATTAAATTTAGGGTTGACATTTTTGAAAGCGCATACTATTATAGATGATGTAAAAAGGATTGTTACTCTTCGAGGCATTACCTTAGGACAAACAGGAATCTGTTTGTTTTATGTGTCTGCATTGAAGAGTTTTTTATTGTTTATCAGGAGGTGAATAAATGTTTAATCTGTTTAAGAAAAAAGTGATTGATAACCAATGCTATGCACCGGTAAATGGTGAATGTATCAGCCTGGATGATGTGGCAGATCAAGTATTCTCATCAAGGATGATGGGCGACGGTGTCGCATTTAGATTCAATGAGGATGTGGTCTGCGCGCCATGTGACGGTGAAATCATCATGATTGCGAATACCAATCACGCGTTTGGTCTGAAGGCGGAGAACGGCGCTGAAATTCTGGTACATATTGGTTTAGATACCGTGAATTTGAATGGCAAAGGTCTGAAAGCTTTGGTAACACAGAATCAGCGGGTGAAAAAAGGCACACCTGTTATCCAGCTTGACCGGCCGTATTTAGAAGCTGAAAACGTCGATCTGACAACCCCGATGATTATTACAAATGGTAATGATTTTACGTTGACAACTCAGCATATTAACGATAAAGTAAGGATAGGCGAAACAGCAGTTATCACCTGTCAGAAATAGTGCTGTGAAAGGAGTCAGACTCATGAAGGTTATTAAAAAAATCAATAACAATGTTGCCGTATGTTTGGATAACAATGAACATGAGCTGATCGCATTTGGCAAAGGTATCGGATTTCCGGCTATGCCATATGAATTACTTGATTTATCACTGATTACCCGAACTTATTATGGTGTTGACCCCAATTATTTCGGACTTGTTCAGGAAATTGATGAATCAATCTTTGAGGTTTGCGCAGTTATTATTGATTATGCCCGTAATTGCATTGAAAGCAATTTGAATCCGAATGTGGTATTCACCTTGGCTGATCATATTAATTTTGCGATTGAGAGAATTCGCAAGGGAATTGAAATTAAGCTGCCGCTTTATTATGAATTATCCCATCTCTATGAAAAAGAGGTAGCAGTCGGGAAATTTGCACTTAAAGAAATTCGCCGGCGGCTTCATGTTTATCTGGCTGAAACAGAGGCATACAGCATTGCCCTGCATTTAATAAATGCGGAGGAACAGCCAGTGAATACCGTTTTAGACTATGACAGTGATAAGGTCATCGATAAGGTGACAAAAATCATTGAAGCATGTTACGATATGCCGATCCGGCGTGACAGTTTTAATTACTCCCGCTTTGTATCGCATATGCAGTATTTATTTAAAAGGAAGGAAAGCAATTCAAGCATAACCAGTGAGAACAGCCGCCTGTTTCAGAGTATGAAAGAGGAATATCCGATGAGTTATGCCTGTGCGCTGGATATTCAGAAATATTTTGAAGATACCTTAAGCTGGCATCCCAGCGATGAAGAAGTTTTATATTTAATGCTGCACATCAATCGATTGTGTGCACGTGAGGATTGTAACCAATAGGGCATTACCTCAGCAGATCCGTAAAGCGTATGATTAGCCTGAATAGGCAGAATCTGCGCTCTGCTCTGCTGGGGTTTTATTTTGGCAAAAACAGGACTGTGTGACGTCCATAGTCCGATTGCATAGATGGTAAGAAAGGATGAAACCATGAAAAACAGTAAAAAAATGGCAGAGGAAATTCTGCAGGGGATTGGCGGTAAAGCCAACATCACAAGCTTAGTTCATTGTATGACAAGACTTCGTTTTACTTTAAAGGATGAAAGTCTGATTCAGAAGCAGCAAATTGAAAATACGGAAGGTGTATTAGGAACGATGGCGCAAAACGGACAGTTCCAGATTATTATCGGTCAAACCGTTCCTGATGTTTATGCGGAATTATGTAGTTTGGCAGGAATTGAAAAGATGGAAGCGTTAAATGAAAACCTGGATGCTGACAATCAAGGGAAAAAGAAATTCCGTCCCGGTGCGATTTTTGAAGTGGTCAGCGGCTGTTTTGCACCCGTTGTTACCGCTTTTGCCGGTGCTGGTATCCTTAAGGGTATTTTAACCTTACTGACTACATACAGCTTGCTGGATACATCAACCGGTCTGTATTTGATGCTGAATGCGGCGAGTGATGCGACTTTCTACTTCCTGCCGTTCCTGTTAGCTTATACGAGTGCGAAGCGTTTTAAAACGAATGAGATTATGGCATTAATATTAGCGGGTATTTATATGTATCCTACGATTATTAATAATGCCGGTACGCAGGTAAGCACGTTTGGCATCAGCTTTTATTTAGTAAAATATTCATCAAGCGTAATTCCTATTATGCTGTCTGTATGGGTGATGAGTTATGTTCACCGCTGGATTTCTAAAGTATCGCCAAGCTTTTTAAGAGTTGTGTTAGTTCCGGTTGTTGTTTTATTAGTCATGACGCCGCTGAGCTTAATGCTGTTTGGCCCGCTGGGTTATAATATTGGTATTTATATTGGTAATTTCTTTAAATGGCTGTTTGATATCGCACCAATGGTCGGCGGCTTCGTTGATGGCTTCACCCGTCCGCTGATGGTATTTACCGGTACGCATATGACGATGTCACCAATCATGATTAACAACATTGAAACATTGGGTTATGACATGCTGGGTCCCGTGCATTGTGTCGCGACTGTATCAGCAGCGGGTATGTGCTTCGGCGCTTTCTTAAAGGCAAAGAAGGAATCAAACAAGGCAGCTAATTTCTCATCCTTTATTTCCGCAGCAATTGGTATTACTGAACCAGCTTTATATGGTGTAGCTTTCCGCTTTAAACGTCCGTTGGCTGCTTTATGCATCGGCGGCGGTGTTTCCGGCGCGTTTGTAGCGGCGATGGGTGCAAAGGCATTAAGCTTTGCGATGCCGGCGTTAATTTCATTACCGGTATATACAGGCACGATTCCAATCGTTCTTGCTGGCAGTGCGATCGGCTTTGTATTAACAGCAGTATTGACTTATGTTTTAGGCTTTGATGAAGATATTAAAAAAGATGAACGGGCGATTGAAGCTGAAAAAAAGAATCTATTTTAATTAGAAAGGAGAATTTACAATGAGTGAAAAAGGATTTCCAAAAAGTTTTTTATGGGGCGGCGCGACAGCTGCTTCACAGGTAGAGGGCGGATATAATGAAGGCGGCAAGGGGTTAGATACTCAAGACTGCCGGCCGGGTAATTTTCATCTGACAAGAGAACAGAAGAATGACTGGAAATATAAAAAAATGACAACGGAGAAATTCAATCAGGGCTGTGCAAGTAAGGATGTAAACGCGTATCCGTTCCGCTTTGGCAGTGACGAATATCACCATTATAAGGAAGATATCGCATTGTTTGCGGAAATGGGAATGAATGTCTATCGTTTGTCTATCAGCTGGGCGCGTATATTTCCATTAGGTGATGAGGATGAACCTAACAAAGAGGGACTGCAGTATTATAAGAATATCTTTGATGAATGCCATAAGTATGGCATCAAGGTCTTTGTGACGATGCTGCATTATGCGGTACCGGTGCATTTGGTAAAGGAATATGGCGCGTGGAGTAATCGAAAGATGATCGATTTCTATTTGAAGTACGCGAAAACATTATTTGAGAATTTCAAGGACGATGTTGATTACTGGCTGCCGTTTAATGAGATTAATGCCGGCCGGTTCAATCCTTATAATGGGGTGGCACTGATTGAAGAAGAACATGAGAATCTTGATAACGATGTTTTCCAGGCGCTGCATCATCAATTTGTTGCGAATGCGTTAACGGTTAAGCTGGCTCATGAAATGATGCCAAATTCTAAGATTGGCTGCATGATTGCCCGTTTCTGTCATTATCCGGCAACCTGCAAACCAGAAGATAATCTGGAACAGCTGCATGATGAACAATATACTAACTGGTTCTATACCGATGTTATGGCCAGAGGTAAATATCCGGCTTATATGAATCGTTATTTTAAAGCGAAGAATGTAAAGCTGCAGATGGCAGAAGGCGATGTAGAACTGCTTGCTGAATATCCGGTTGATTTTGTAGCTTTCTCATATTATTTTACGCAAGTATCAACGGCTGATGAAAACTGGGAAAAGACAGGCGGCAATTTGGTTATTGCCAATAAGAATCCATATCTTAAATCCAGTGAGTGGGGCTGGCAGATGGACCCAATTGGTCTGCGGATCACTTTAAATCAGCTCTATGACCGTTATCAGAAACCATTGTTTATAGCGGAAAATGGTCTGGGCGCGGTAGATGTCTTAGAAGCTGACGGCAGTGTGCATGATCCTTATCGAATCGAATATTTACGCACTCACACAGCGGCGATTAAAGAGGCTATTGAAGACGGCGTGGATGTTTTTGGTTATACGATGTGGGGAATTATTGATTTAGTATCATGCGGATCTGTGGAGATGAGCAAGCGTTACGGCGTTATCTATGTAGATGCTGATGATGAAGGCAAGGGTACATTTAAACGTTATAAGAAAGACAGCTTTACTTGGTTTAAGAATTTTATTGCCCAGGAAAATGAGACGTCGTTATGAAAGTAATACGATGCAGGGATAAAGCAGAAGTAGGCAAGGCTGCCTGCGCTTATACGATTCAGGCAATGATGCAGCCAGATGCCCACATCGCAATCACCGGCGGTTCAACACCCAAAGAGATGTATGAATATCTGGTTCCTTTGGTTTGTGATAATCCGGCTTTCAGCCATGTTCAGTATTACAACTTTGATGAAATTCCTCAGGTGGGCGAGCATGAGGGGTTAACGATGCAGGCACTGCGTTCTTTATTCTTTACACCTGCCAATATTGATGAAAAGCAGATTCATATTCTGAATGAAAAGAATTATATGGAATGTGAAGCAGCCTTGGCAGCTGTCGGCTATCTCGATTATGTTGTTTTAGGGCTTGGCAAAGACGGCCATTTCTGCGGTAATCTGCCGCATACATGTACTTTTGATGATGATACGCATGCGGTTGCCTGTGATTTGAATCCAACCCTATATAATCGCATTAAATTCCTATCGGGGGACGATGAAAATAAAATGCCTGATGCATATGTGACGATGGGCCCGCGGACGATCATGCGCAGCAAACAGATTGTCATGATTGTGAACGGCAAGGCAAAAGCAGAAATCGTAAAACGTGCTTTATGGGGTGAAATTACAGCTGAATGCCCCTCTTCAATCTTTCAGCTGCATCCTAATTTTATCTTAATCTTAGACGCGGAGGCGGCATCCGAACTGACATTATAAAAACAAGAATGCATTGATCAGCAGTTATAAGGTTTGATTTACAAGCGTAGGTCAAACCTTTTCTATGTTTAGAAGACATTATCACTCTGTAAATGTGACAAATTGGACATAAAGATTGTGAGAAAATGAGGATAGTGCTATGATAGTCACAAAGAAAGGAATTAGGGAAATATGAAAAAAACGCTCTCTTTTTTATTAGCCGGAGTTTTAGCGTTCAGTTCATTGTTCAGTATGAATGTGCAGGCTGCTTCAGACAGCGTTCAGACAATGGCCGATACGCTGATTCAAAATTACGGTGTAACGAGTTTACAGTATGCGCTGATAGATAATGGTGAAATCATCACCAGCGGTACATCAGGTGTATACAGTAAATCCGAGAATCGATTATTGACAAAGGATAACATGTATACGATTGGCTCAACAAGCAAAATGTTTGTGACCGCTTCAATTATGAAATTAGTGGATGAAGGCAAGATTGATCTGGATAAACCTGTCAAAGATTATGTGCCTGAATTTAGAATGAAGGACAGCCGTTACCGCAAAATTACGGTCAGAATGCTGCTGAATCATTCATCAGGTTTGATGGGCAGCACATATCTGAATGGCTTTTTGTTTAATGATAATGATACCCAGGCTCATGACAGCTTTTTAAAGGATCTGCGCGAACAGGAATTAAAGGCTGATCCGGGTGCTTATTCGGTTTACAGCAATGATTCCTTTACCTTGGCGGAGATCGTCATTGAAAAGGTCAGCGGTGAATCATTTACTGAGTATATCCGCAAAAATATTACGGAGCCTTTAGGCTTAACGCATACTAAGACACCGTTAGATGATTTTGACCGTTCTTTAGTAGCGAAGACTTACTATCCAAATACGCCAATGCTGGCCAACGGTGTTGATAACGCGAATATCATCGGTACCGGCGGTATTTATTCTACAGCTGAAGAGCTTTGTAAATTTGCGCAGATTTATATGAAGAATAATTCATTGCTGTCAGCGGAAAGCAAGAAGGCTACCTTCCAGAAAGAATATCTGCGCGGTCAGTGGCTGGCGGATGAGCCGAATATTATTAATTTTGGTCTGGGCTGGGATTCAGTAAATCTTGATCCATTTGCCAGCTATGGCATCCAGGCGGGTGTTAAAGGCGGCGATACACTTTTAATGCACAGCTCATTGATCGTTCTGCCTGAATACAATATGGCAGCGGCGGTGACTTCTTCCGGCGGCAGCAGCTTGTATGATCAGATATTAGCGACTCAGCTGTTAATGGATCGTCTATATGAAAAAGGCATCATTAAAGGCGCGGAAACATTGCCGGTGCCAAGTCAGCCGGTTCAGAAAGCACTGGATGGCGATTTGAAGAAATATGAAGGTTATTACGCTAACTTCGGCGGTATTTATCGGGTTGATTTAAGTGATGATGGCTTGCTTACTTATAAAAATGCTTATCTTGAAGGCAACGAGCAGGCAGCTACAATGATTTATGTCGGTGACGGACAGTTTGTGGATCCTACTGGTAATTTGGCTATGTATTTCATGGAACAAAACGGAAATACCTATCTGAATGTCAACGGCGCTTCTGAATTGCCGGGCATCGGACGTGTTCATGAGCATTCCTATTTTGCTCAGAAAGTTGAATTGTCCGAATTGAGCGACTCTGTCGCAAAGGCATGGGCGGCTCGTGAAGATAAAGGCTATCTGAGCATCCTAAATAAATATACATCACAGGTAGTCGCAACCGTTCTGCCGGTAACCAGTGTTGCATTAAAGGGCAATTACTTATCTTGTTATCGGGTAATCGATGCGAATACAGCGGTTCCTGAAATTGAAATTCCAATGAGCGGCAGCCGTGATGTCGGTATCATCTCTTTCTATAAAGAGGATGGTATTGAATATATGAAGTTAAATGATAACCTGTTTGTCAGTGAAGATGCGATCAAGGAAGTTCACCGTGACAGCTTCAGCGTTCGTATCAATGATAAGGGTTATAATCAATATTACTATGCCGGACCTGAATATGAAGGCAAAAACATTTCTATTACAGTACCTGAGAATGCAGGCTATGTAGTTTATGACAGTACAGGCATGGCTGTGCTTAATTCAGTGAACAGCAAGCCGGAATCTTTCCCATTAGGAGCAGGCTGTTACATCTTGTTTATGGGTGATGCCGGTGCGCGTTTCAAAGTAGAAATCAAAGATTAAACGGGGATATCCCCGTTTTTTTTAAATAATAAGCAAAAAAAAATCAGCCGTTCTGGCTGATGATATAATTAAATGGTGCCGTCTAGAGGAATTGAACCTCCGACCTACTCCTTACCATGGAGTTGCTCTACCCCTGAGCTAAGACGGCAGCTAAATATTATTATAGTGAATATTGGCTAAACTGCAAGAGATATTCATGTAAAGTTTATGAAAATATAAGAAAACAATATAAAATGTTTTCTGAAAATATTCAATAAAGTTGTTGACAATCGTTTTCATTCCTGTATAATAGAGACCATAACAAATGTGATGATTGGGAAGAGTACTAAGCAAGGACGCTGCACAGAGAGCTGTTGACCGGTGAAAAACAGAGAGCGTCAGGTTTAGGAAAATCACCCATGAACAGTCTGCTGAAAGGGTTCAAGTAAGTTAGAACGATTAACACTCGTTACGGTGTTCTGCATTAAAAGGATTTTTCCGGAGATGTCAGAAGAGTGACTGTCTTTGACAGTAATTGGAGTGGTACCGCAGAACCAAAGGTTTTGTCTCTTAGAGATAAAGCCTTTTTTTGTTATTACAGGAGGAAATGTAAATGAAATTCGTAAACCGTTTAAGTGATTTTTTAGGGAAGTACATGGCATGGATCGTATTGGCTGTTGCGGCTTTTTCACTGATTCAGCCTTCCTTCTTCACGGCTGTCGCTCAAATCAAGGTAGCGGGGCAGTCACTGACTAATTAGGGGTAATTATGTTTGGAATGGGCATGACATTAGAGCTGAATGATTTCAAAATTGTTTTTTCAAGGCCAAAGGATGTGCTGGTTGGCTGTCTGGCTCAATTTACGATTATGCCGCTGGGAGCCTTCCTGCTGGCCAAGGGATTAAATCTTGACAGCGGGTTAGCGGTTGGCTTAGTGCTTTTGGGAACTTGTCCCGGCGGTACGGCAAGTAATGTAATGACCTACTTAGCCAAGGGAGATGTGCCGTTATCGGTTGGCATGACAATGGTATCGACCTTGCTTGCGCCGCTGCTTACCCCTTTGCTTACTTATGTTTTAGCAGGCCAATGGGTTGAGGTAAATATGCTGACAATGCTGCTGAGTATTGTTCAGGTCGTATTAGTACCGATTGCGGCGGGTGTATTAGTGCATCGATTAGCCGGGGATGCCGTTAAGCAGTTTGATAAAGTCTTGGTTATGGTCAGCGTCTTAAGCATTGTGACAATTGTCGGTATGTGTGTGGCTCCGAATGCTCAGCGCTTGATGACTTCTGGTTTAATGGTAATTGCGGCGGTTTGTCTGCATAACTGGCTGGGCTTTGGCGTCGGCTGGCTGTTTGCCCGGCTGCTTGGCTTAGAGACGGCTAAGAAAAGAGCCATCTCGATTGAGGTAGGTTTACAGAATTCAGGCCTTGCAGTAGGTTTGGCCGGACAGTTTGCCAATCCGTTATGTGCGCTGCCGGCAGCGGTAGCCACCGTAGCTCATCAGATTTCCGGCTCCGTATTGGCTAATGTATACGCATCTATGCCGCTTGAGAAGCAGGAATCAAGAAAGGCGATGCCTGAATTAGAAGCCGAAGCGGCAAAGGCTTAAGAAAGTGAGGAACTATTATGTCAAATGTATTTTTACCAAGTTATAGTGTCGGTACGGATGTTTATCAAGAAGCGGCAGAAATCTGCAAGGATTATGGCAATAAGGCAGTCTGTATCGGCGGTCATCGGGCATTGGCTAAAGCCTGCCATCTGTTGAAAGAAGCTTTAAAGGACAGTACGATAGAGATCTTGGATACTTTATGGTATGGCGGTGAAGCCGCTTATGAAAATGTGGAAATGCTGAAACAGAACGCGGCGGTTCAGGCGGCGGATATGATTTTTGCTTTTGGCGGCGGCAAGGCATTGGACACATGCAAGGTCTTAAGTGATCAAATGAATAAAAAGCTGTTTAATTTCCCAACCATCGCGGGAACGTGTGCGGCGGTAACTTCTGTCTGTGCGATGTATGAACCTAACGGGGTATTTAAAAACCTCTATCACCGTGATCGGCCCGCGCATCATACATTCATTAATACACAAGTGATTGCTGAAGCACCGGATGTATATCTTTGGGCAGGCATCGGGGATACGTTAGCTAAGGGCTATGAACCGGAATTCAGCTCCCGCGGCCGTGAATTGAATCATGCGAATAATGTGGGAGTAACGTTATCTGTATTATGCGGTGATCCATTAGTCCGTTATGGTGCGGCGGCGCTTGCTGACTGTCAGGCAAATCGAAATTCTAAGGCCTTAGAGGAAACGGTACTGGCCATCATCGTAACAACCGGCCTTGTTTCTAATTATGTAATTAATGATTATAACAGTGTGGTAGCTCATGCGATGTGCTATGGCTTTACGACCTTGAAAAAGGTTGAAGAAAAGCATCTGCATGGTGAAATTGTTTCTTATGGATTATTAGTTCAATTGATGCTGGATGATAAGCTTGATGAGCTGCAAAAGCTGCTGCCATTCTATCAAAGTGTTAAACTGCCGACGCGGCTTGCTGATCTTGACT
>PVMN01001949.1_pt1 | contig 24450 bp, 18 predicted proteins | sample 1853401 | NCBI WGS metagenome assembly PVMN01 (sample SAMN08533510, study PRJNA380276) | Human gut metagenome, whole genome shotgun sequencing project.
TTATCTTCCGCCTTTGCAATCTATACGCATAAACACAGGTTTATTACCATGCGCCATTATTTAGGAAAAGTAAGAATAAACTTACTTCCTCTACCTGATTCTGATTTTACATTAATACTTCCTTCATGTAAAGTCATGATTTGCTTACATAAACTAAGTCCGATACCGGAACCGGATGTTTTGGTAGTAAAGAAAGGTACAAATATCTTATCAAGAACATCGGGCAAAATACCTTCCCCATTGTCGGACACTGTCAGAAGCTTATTCCCGGCAGGCGAAATTATTACTTCTACCCGAATATTCTTATCAGATTGCCTTCCACAGCAGGCTTCACGGGCATTTTTCAATAAATTGATGAGAACTTGTTCTATTTGAGCTCGATCTATATATAAGGTTAGTTCTGATGAAGGGATTTCAAAATGGATATATTCTTCCGGGAATAATTTCTTTAGATCCATACATAGTTCCGTGATAGAAACTTTGCTGCGGACAGGAGTAGGGATTCGTGTTAGGCGACGATAATTTTCAACGAACTCTAATAATCCTTTGCTTCTTCTGTGAATAGTCTGCATGGCTTGTAGTATAATGGAATATTCTTTTTCTCCAAGCAATTTGGGTATTCCCCTTTCACTTAGCGTTTCAGAAAGAGAGATAATCGGTGTGATAGAATTCATTATTTCATGTGTCAATACACGTATCAGCTTTTGCCAGGCTTCCATTTCATTTCGTTCCAGTACGGAATGGATGTTTTTCAGGCTGATTATTTGTTGTTCTTTTCCTTGTGTTGTAAATTTCGTACAAGAAATAGCCATTTCTAGAACAGTACTGTTTTGTTCGATACGAATAATAGGAATATCATTAATTGTAGAAGCTCTCAGGAGCGCTTCCGGTAATTGTGAGATCTGTCCTAAATGGGTGACGGCAGCTTGATTCATCCATTCTATATGTCCGGCTTTGTCGGCAACAAGTACGGCTGTATCTACCTTATTTAATAAGTTTTCGTAATATTGATGCTTGATTTCTTCTGCTAATAATCTTCCCCGGAAGTCTTTTAGGCTCTCTGAAAGTTCTTTTGCCCACTCATTCATTATTTTATTTTTAAAAGGCGGGTGGAAAGTTTGCATCATGTCATTGTATCGAAGTCCGTCTGTCAATCGTCTCAATAAAATGATTTGCTTGAATTGCATACGGTATAGGTGTATGCCGAGGGTTATTAATAGTATGATGCAGATAACGGTACTGAACCATAGTTGTTTTTGAAACAACAGGCAACTTCCGATAGAAAGCAGTATTATAAATAAGATGTGTAACATCACTCTGATTGCAAATCGTTTCATAGGCCTAGTTTTTCAAGTTTACGATATAGGGTAAAACGGGTTATGCCCAGATACTCGGCAGCACGGGAGATATTCCCTTCGCTGAGTTTCATTGCTTTCTCAATGGTTTGACGTTCCAGTTGTTCTAGATTCAGTATCATTTCTTCTTCCTTCCTCTGTTTAGGACTAGCATGGAAAAGAAAATTCTCCGGTTTTAATAAAGAGCCATCTCCTAATATAACAGCGCGCTCTATTGTATGCTGCAATTCGCGTACATTTCCGGGCCAGGCATACTTTAACAGTTTGTTTTTGGCTTCCCGAGTCAGGCCGCGCATATCTTTTTTATATTTACGTGCATACCGTTGTAGAAAATATTCAGCTAGTAGAATAATATCATTTCCACGTTCACGGAGTGGGGGAATATGTATTTCAATGGTGTTGATACGATAGAGCAAGTCCTGGCGGAAGTTTCCTTCGTCCACTAGTTGACGGATGTCCGTATTTGTGGCACAAATCAGGCGGACGTCAATAGGACAAGTTTGTGTACTACCTAAACGGCTGATTTGTCGCTTTTCGATAGCTGTCAATAGCTTCGATTGCATGGGAAGTGAAAGATTGCCGATTTCATCTAGAAACAGAGTTCCATTAGTGGCAACTTCCATTCGTCCGGCTTTTGATTTTTTCGCATCGGTGAAAGCTCCTTTTTCAAATCCGAACAGTTCGCTTTCGAATAGTTGTTCGGGAATACTTCCCAAGTCAATAGTGACAAAAGGCTTGCCGTATCGGGAAGAGCAACGATAGAGAAGACGGGCGATTACGTCTTTTCCTGTTCCATTTTCTCCTAAAATAAGGATATTGGCATCTGTGCTGCTTAATTTATTTATTGTGGTGAAAACTTCCTGCATGGCAGGAGATTCTCCTATAATATCTCCTTCCAAAGAGTTCTGACCGCTAAGTAACTCTACCTGTTCCTTCAAAATGTTTACTTCCCGTTGAGAGTGACGTAATCGCATTCCGGAGGTAAGTGTGGCCAGTAGTTTTTCCTTTTCCCACGGTTTGGGGATAAAGTCTGTTGCACCGGCTTTGATAGCTCGTACTGCTTTATCGGTATCTGCATAGGCAGTCATAAAGATGACAATTGCTTGCGGGTCGATTTTCAATATTTGTTTCAGGCTTTCGAATCCTTCCTGACCACTAATAGCGTCACGGCTAAAATTCATATCTAATAAAATAAGATCAGGTTGAAAAGTGGTCATGAAATGTTCGATTCGGTCGGGAGTGGTGGCTACCTTTATTTTTTCTGTGTAAGGTTCCAACAGCAGGTTTAGAGCGAAGAGAACATCTTCGTTATCGTCTACTATAAGTATCTTTCCCAGTTTGTTTACTTTTTCCATTCTTTTAGCTAATTAGAATATAATCTTTTTCCTTTACTGCATCGGCAAAGATATGGATAATAATCATGTGTTGTGTGTGCGATTGCGCACTATTTTCGTGCGTATTTGCACGCTGTTTTAAAAAGAAGAATAAGTAGATGTTATTGATATGCAACCATTTATATAAATGGCATAGGTTTTGAATTATAAATAACAAATAAAACTAAGAATGAATCTGAAAATAATCTGCATAAGTATTGGAATCCTGGCGACGGAATTATTGGCTGCTCAAGATCAGACAACAGAACTGTCATTGGAACAAGTTGTGAAGATTGCTCGTCTGGAGTCTCCCGATGCGCAGACGGCACGTCATAGCTTTCGTTCGGCTTATTGGAATTATAAATATTATCGTGCCAATTATTTACCGGCTTTGAACTTGACATCCGATCCTAATCTGAATCGTGCCATTAATAAGATAACAATGGGTGACGGTTCTGTTAAGTTTGTAGAGCAGAATTTATTGAATACTGACCTGACTTTGAATCTTTCACAAAACATACCTTGGACAGGAGGCTCTTTGTTTCTTGAAACGTCTGCACAGCGTATGGATTTGTTCAGCGAACATAAATATTCGTGGCAGACTTCACCTATCATGATAGGATACCAGCAGTCGCTTTTCGGCTACAATAGTTTGAAATGGGATAAACGAATAGAACCGGTACGCTATCAGGAGGCAAAGAAAAGCTATGTAGAGACATTAGAGCTTGTATCTGCCAATGCGATTAATAAATTCTTTGCTCTAGCCACTGCCCAAAGTAATTATGACATAGCATCCTTTAATTATGCGAATGCTGACACGTTATATCGCTATGCACAAGGACGTTACAATATCGGGACGATAACGGAGAATGAAATGCTGCAACTGGAGCTTAACCGTCTCACAGAAGAAACAAATCGTATGAACGCCCGTATTGAAATGGATAACTGTATGCAGGAACTTCGTTCATATCTGGGCATTCAGGAAGAAAGGGAAATTCGTGTACGTGTCAGTTCCCGGGTACCGGATTTCAGTATTAATCTGAATGAGGCGCTAGCATTGGCGTATGAGAATAGCCCGGATATACAAACGATGAAACGGCGCAAGCTGGAAAGTGAAAGTGCGGTTGCGAGAGCCCGTGCCAATGCAGGTTTGAAAGCAGATATTTATTTTCGTTTCGGACTGACACAGACAGCGGATAAATTACCGGAGGCTTATCGAAACCTTTTAGACCAACAATATGTAAGTTTAAGTATCTCCCTACCAATTTTAGATTGGGGACGAGGAAAGGGACAGGTGCGGGTAGCCCGTTCTAACCGTGACCTGGTTTATACGCAGGTAGAACAAAGCAGGACGGATTTTGAACTGAATGTCCGCAAACTGGTGAAACAGTTTAATCTGCAAACGCAACGTGTCCGTATCGCTGCCCGTACAGATGAAACTGCTCAGCGAAGGAATGAAGTTGCCCGCAAACTTTACATATTAGGAAAATCTACCATTCTTGATTTGAATGCTTCCATTTCAGAAAAAGATAGTGCACGCCGCAATTATGTATCGGCTTTATACAACTATTGGAGTTTGTATTACACGCTCCGTAGCATGACACTTTATGATTTTGAGAAGAACAAGTTACTAACAGAGGATTATAATCTCCTCATTGAATAGGATAGAATGATTTTTTATAATTGATATAAATATAAAAACTATATAACCTCATGGATATAAAATTAGAAAAGAAGCCGTGGTACATTCGTTATAGATACTATCTGATAGGAGGACTTTTGTTCGTTTCCTTTCTGGTTTATGTAATCATCCTTTCATTAGGCCCCAGGAAATTGCGTGTTGATGCCGAGAATATTCAGATAGCGGAAGTGAAAGATGCTGACTTTATGGAATATGTAGATGTAGAAGGACTGATTCAACCTATATTGACAATTAAAGTCAATACCCGCGAAGCAGGAAGTGTAGAAAGCATAGTAGGTGAAGAAGGTAGTTTGCTTCAGCAAGGTGATACTATTCTTACTCTTTCTAATCCGGACTTGCTTCGTAACATTGAAGACCAGCGTGATGAATGGGAAAAGCAAATGATTACCTACCAGGAACAGGAGATTGAAATGGAACAGAAGAGCCTGAATTTGAAACAACAGACCTTGACGAATAATTATGAGCTTGAACGTCTGAAAAAAAGCATTGCTCTTGACCGTGAGGAATATCAAATGGGAGTAAAGAGTAAGGCCCAGTTGCAAGTAGCTGAAGATGAGTATAATTATAAACAAAAAAATGCAGCTTTGCAACAGGAGAGCTTGCGGCACGATTCTGCTGTGACAATGATTCGTAAAGAACTTATCCGCAACGACCGGGAAAGAGAACGGAAAAAATATGAACGCGTTTATGAACGTTTGAATAATTTAGTGGTAACGGCTCCAATAAAAGGACAGCTTAGTTTTGTAAAGGTCACTCCCGGGCAACAAGTGTCTTCCGGTGAAAGCATTGCTGAGATAAAGGTACTTGACCAATATAAAATCCATACTTCGCTCAGCGAATATTATATTGACCGGATTACTACCGGATTGCCTGCTACCATTAATTATCAAGGAAAGAAATATCCGTTAAGAATAACGAAAGTTGTCCCTGAAGTAAAAGACCGTATGTTTGATGTCGATCTTGTTTTTACAGGTGATATGCCTGATAACGTAAGAGTGGGCAAGAGTTTCCGTGTACAGATTGAATTAGGGCAACCGGAGCAGGCGCTTATTATCCCACGCGGCAGTTTCTATCAGACTACGGGAGGACAATGGATTTATAAGGTAAATGCTTCAAAAACAAAAGCAGTTCGTGTACCTTTGTCTGTCGGTCGCCAAAATCCGCAACAATACGAAATTACAGAAGGTTTGCAGCCGGGAGATTGGGTTATTACGACGGGATATGATACCTTTGGCGATGCGGAGGAATTAATATTAAGATAAACGGGAAACTTTAAACAGATAGCATGAAAACACTGAAATATGCAGTACGCTTTTTATTACGTGCAAAATCATATACGACTATCAATTTACTCGGACTGTCACTTAGTCTAGCCTGTTGTATTATTTTGTCTCGTTATATTTATCGTGAAACAACTGTAGATACGCATTGTATAGACCGTAATCAGGTATATGGCGTTCAAGTGTCGTTTGATGGAAATCGGGTGTTGAATAAGGCAGAAATAGGAAAGCGTGATAGTACTTATATCGATGACAATGTTATACTGACACGTTCAAGTGTAATATTGCTTGAAAATGATTATGTAAATTATCAGACAAATCGTTTTTCTGTACACGCCTTAATAGCCGACAGTGCTTATTTCAGACTTTTTCCTTATCAGGTATTACAGGGAGAAATTTCTTTGGAAGCTCCGGAGTCAGCATTGTTAATGGAAGATTTCGCCAAAAAACTTTTTGGCAAAGAAAATCCGGTAGGTAGGCTGTTACGTTTTTCCAACGGTAAAGATATCAAGGTAACAGGTGTATTGAAAAAGCCGGTAAATAAACAAACGTTTAATTTCGATATAGTACTTTCTCATGCATTTTCGACAGACTGGGGACGGATGCCTTTGGAGTTTATTCAGTTTACTTCTGAGAAGGCAGTGGAACAAGCCAACCAAATAGGGAGTTATCCCCGATTTATAAATCAAGATTCTCGTTTCGGGGATGTTCGTAAATACACATTCTCTCTTATTCCTGTCAGTCAAATGTATTGGGATCAAGCATTACTTTACCAAACAGGGCCTTGTATGCTTGTTAGTGGGAATCGTTCTCATCTATTTATTCTTGGAGGAATTTGTTTATTGATACTGTTTGCTGGGATTATCAACTTTATTAATCTTTATTCTGTATTAATGGTGAAGCGAGGGAGGATTTACAATCTTCGAAAAGTATTCGGTGCCAGTGGCAATACACTGTTTACGTATATTTTCATAGAAAATGTTCTACTGATAGCTGTTTCCATTGTGTTTGCATGGTTTATTGTTGAAATAACATCTGTTTTTGTATCCCACTTGTTGGATAACCGGATAGTCTATACTAAATTCGACTGGATATTGTCGATATCTATCATGATATTCCTGTCTTTGACTGTAAGCCTGTATTCATATATAAAATGCCAGCGCTCTTTACCGGCTGTTGCTCTCAAGGTATTAGGTACTGATAAACGTTCTATTCGTTTTCGTATGATATTCCTTTTTGTACAATATGTTGTTACCTTTTTATTGGTCTTACTTTCCATCTATTTTAATAAGCAATTCTATTTGATGTTGCAGACAGATCCGGGATTCCGTACTAAAGATATAATTCAGGCAAATATGGTATATGAATCGAACGATTATTCTTCGTATACATCTGAAACTGTAAACCAACGTAAAGAAAGAGTTTTAGCGATAGATCAACTGATAGATAATTGTCCGGATATCCAAAGCTGGACAACCGGTTTTTATTCTATTCTTGGGTTTGATTATTCTGCAGGATTTCGAAATGCAAAAGGAGAACTGGTTACGTTGAATCAGAGTTATGTTACCGACAATTTCTTTAAACTCTTTGAAATTCGTTTTATTGAAGGAGATTTATCGGAAGCAGATAAAGAACAAGGAGGTGAAATTATAGCTGTCAATCGTGCCGCATTGGCTACTTTAGGCTACACAAGTTGTAAGGGGGCTACTATAATTAATGAGCAGATGAGAAAGATAAAACCCGATTTACAGGCACAGCCTATTAGTGCCGTAATAGAAGATTATTATGATAGACATGTAGGATTGGGTGCTCGCCCTATGGTATTTATCGTAAATAAACGGTTGAAGGGAGATTACTATCAGATTGCTTGTTATCCGGGGAAAACTCAGGTAGTCATCAATTATCTGAAAGATATTCAGAAAAAAGTATATGGTACGGAAGACTTTAAATATTCACTGTTGGATGACGATGTGGCAGAACTTTATAAAAGCGATCGGCAAATAGCTATGGTATATGCTATTTTTGCATGTATTGGGATTGTAATTGTTTGTCTCGGATTATTCGGCATTTCATTATTCGATATTCGTCAGCGCTACCGGGAGATTGCGATTCGTAAAGTTAACGGTGCATTGGTGAAAGATTTGTACTTGCTGCTCGGATGTAAATATTTGGTTGTATTGGGAAGCGCTTTTGCCGTATCTATTCCATTGTCCTGGTACTTGATTTATCAGTATACTAAAGGCTTCGTGATAAAAGCTCCATTAAGCGTAGATATCTTTTTGATAGCATTGCTTGTAGTGAGTTGTATTTCTTTAGGAACGCTGTGCTGGCAAATAAAAAAAGCGTCTCATATCGACCCGGCTAAAATAATGAAAACAGAATAAAAATAACAATACTATGATACGACACTATTTGAAAGTTGCCTTTCGCAATTTGCTGAAATATAAGGCACAAAATATAATCTCTATCATCGGTCTTGCAGTAGGACTGCTATGTTTCTGTATATGTATGTATTGCAGCCGTTTTGTTGAGACTACCAACCATTGTTTCAATAATTACACCCGCATTGCAGAATTAAATCTTTATGATAATCAGACGGGGACATATTTTTCCGGTACACAAGTGGCTTTATCCGAAGAACTTCGCACATGGGCAATGGGAGAGGTAGAAGCAATTTCTAGTATGACATATTCGCGTGAACGCTCTTACCTTGTCGAAATTTCAGAGGAAAAATCATTACCATACGAGCTCGCAACGATAGAAATAGATACTTTATATAATAAGGTATTTACTCCACAAATAGTAGCCGGAAATTGGAAAACGGCAAGCCGGACATCGAATGCAGTTATTTTAAGTGAGTCTACTGCCGTAAAGATATTCGGTAAAATAGAAACAGCTATCGGCAAGCATCTGACTTTGGCGAGGAGACTTCATACTTCGCCTGAAAGCACTCCGAAAACAGGAGGTATTGTTTATACAGTACAGGCAGTAATGAAAGATATTCCGCTCAACAATGGTTTTAGTTTTATGACGCATATCGATGCAATGGTTCTGAACGATAGCGAAGGGCTTTTCCGAAGTACAAAACGTCACGATATGACAGGAGCCCGGACATATGTCCTGCTTTCTCCCAATGCGGGTATAGCTGAACTGGAACAGCAGTTTGCTAAGCGTAATTATAGTTATACCATGTATAATCAGCCTTATGCGGTTGTAGCTAATTATATTAGCGACAGGGCGCAAAAGAAAGGTGCTTTTGTGTTGGGGTGGGCGACAGGAATAGTTGGTACATTGATATTACTGGTCGGACTCATCAATTTTTTTCACTTTCTAATCGGTTCTTTTCTTAATCGCACTAAAGAATACAGTATTATGAAAATGGCAGGATGTAATTGGAAACAACAATTCTGCCTGTTGTTTATACAATCATTGATTGTTGTGGTTATATCTTCCTTTTTAGTAATATGGGGAATAGAATTGATTGGCAACCGAATGGATTTTTCTCTACAGGGCATTACAATGACTTTTCCGCCCGAAATTCTTTTGATACACGCTATGCAATATATCATTCTTCTTATATTGCTCTGTGCTGCAATTTGTCTGTTTGTATCTGTTCGTATTCGCAGAATTTCGATACAAACAGGCATTCATGGAGGAGTAAATAAACGTCGAGGTAAGCAGTGGGGACGTAACCTTATGCTGGGAATCCAGTTCTTTATCTGCTGGATATTTGTATCATTCACTGTCGCATTGTTTTTACAGTCGGAGAAAACAACCCAAACATTGTTTCATACGCTTAACCAAAAAGAAAAAGAAGCGATTCTTAGCATTCCATTAGACTATTCGTTTATGAAAAATGAAGAGAAGTTAAGTGTGGTAGAACGTTTTCAGCAACATACAGGGGTAAAAGATATCTTATTGGCAGATATTGCTTATACACAAGGAGTATCCGGAAACCTATTGATGACCGAGAAAGGGAACGACAACTCCTGGACTGATATTAATATTATGTGCGTTCCGCTGAATTTCTTTGCTTTTATGAATATTCCGATAGAGGAAGGCAGAACTATCCGGACAAAAAATGACCTTGTCATGGATAAAGTATGGCAAAACAAACAAAAGAAGAATGTAATTGGAATGAATTTTTATGACCAAAATAATGATTATACCGTATGTGGAGTTTGTACTCCTTTCCAGACTGATGTCCATTATCATAGTGGCGGCTATGCTTTTATACTCTATGATCCTTCTGAATATGTTGGCCATTGCTATGTAAAATGTTACCCTGAACAACAAAAAGAAGTCGTAAAGTGGATTGAGAAAATCCGTCGTGAAATACTTCCGGAGAATATATCGTATCAGGTTCGTACGTTTCAAGACGACCTGTATGAGATGCAGACAATGGAATATATTCTGAAAGATACTATCCTGTTTTTTGCTATCGTTAGTATCATCATTACCTTGTTGGGTGTATATTCCAGCATTACCCTCGATACTGAACGTAGACAGAAAGAAGTGGCTATCCGTAAAGTAAATGGAGCTGGAATGTCGCATATTATCTGGTTGTTTGCCCGTTTGTATATAACTTTGTTGATGGTTACCGCAGCTCTATCCTTTCCGTTAGTATACCTAGTGTTACAGCTATGGAAACAAATATATACGGTATTCTTTAACTGTGGATTCTGGTTCTGGACAGGGATTTTTATATCTGTTGCTATGATAACGGCACTAACGATTTGGTTCCGTATCTTGAAGATTGCCAGAGTTAATCCGGTGGAGTCTATCAAAAATGAATAGGAAAACCATATTTGAATTAGAAAATAAAAGAAAACAAAATGATACAGCATTATTCAAAAGTTGCTTTGCGCAATTTGATGAAATATAAAACCCAAAATCTTATATCAACCATAGGTTTGGCTGTGGGACTGCTATGCTTCAGTATTTGTTTCTATTGTAGCCGTTATATGCAGAGTGTTGACCAATGTTTTAATAATTATCATCGTTTGGTAGACATCAACTTAGCTGATGAAGGTAGGATGTTATCCGGTACTCCTGCAATATTGGCGGAGAAGTTGACAAAAGAATATGGACATGAAGTAGAAGCATATTCCAGAGTTGCTTATGCACGGCAACGATCTTTTGATGTGTATACAAATGATGAAAAGAAACTACCCTATACATTTGAATGCATAGAAATCGACTCGTTTTTTAATCGTTTGTTCACTCCGACTATTGTGGCAGGTTCGTGGAGAGTGGCAGCCTATACTCCTAATGCGGTAGTAATAACAGAAAATACAGCACGCAAATTATTTCCATATAATCAGGAGGCTATCGGTAAACGTATGGTGATGACAAGCAAAATATGGTCTTCTCCGAAAACAACTCCTGATAGCGGAGGTATCTCATACACAATTCAGGCTGTGATTAAAGATATTCCAGCCAATGTCAGTATGAACTTCATGCGGACAATTGAAGTTCTCATTCTGAACGATAGTGAAGGATTATTTAAAATGACCGGTAATAATGACCAGACAGGCGTTTATACTTACGGATTGCTTCATGAAGGCAGAACAGCTAAAGATTTAAATGAAGTGTATAGAAAGAGTAATGTCACTCACCGGATGTTTAATTGCGATTATGACCTGATTGTTTCTCCTATTGGAAAAAGTAATGGCAACTCTGACATGATAACCATCTTTAGCTCAATAACTAGCATTGTAGCAGTTTTAATCTTATTAGTTGCTTTACTAAACTTTTTCCATTTTCAGATTGGAAGTATAATCAATCGCCAACGGGAATTTACAATTCGGAAGATAATAGGAAATGATATGTTTCATCTGGCAATGATGCTTTTTGTACAATTGTTTTTGGTCATTGTAATCGCTTCTTTATTTATGTTCGGACTCATAGAAATATTGTCTTCCGGAATGCATATTTCATTGTCTGATTTAAGTTTGTCCATTGATAGAGAGCGTTTGATGTTGCAAGCCGGACAATATATTATCATTCTTCTCATAGCAACATTTGTGATCTGTTTTTCTGTTGTTTTTTATATCCGTAGGGTAAACATACAATTAGGCATGAGCAATGGGCTTAAAAGTAAAAAGCATTTCTTTCGTAATAGCATGTTAGGAATCCAGTTTTTCATTTGTTGGCTATTCGTTTCTATGACTGTTGCTCTTTATTTACAAACAAATACTACAATATCTACACTGTACAATACGTTGACTAAAGCGGAGAAAAATAGCATATTAAGTCTTAAATTGGACTATACTTTTATGAAAAATGAAGAAAAAGTTGCGCTTGTTGAACGTATCCGGCAGTATTCAGGCGTGAAAGATGTCTTACTTTCTGAAGACGGTTACTTAAATGGTAGTCCGGATCGTACAGGCATACAATTAGATAAAGACTCGGATAGGTGGCTGGAAATAAATATAATGAGGGTAATGCCTGATTTTATTTCTTTTATGAACATCCCCTTGTCAGCAGGACAAAATATGGAAGGCGATAATGATATATTGGTTGATGAGGTGTTTATGAATAAAAAAGAAAATATACTGGGGACTACTCTTTATCATTATAAAGACGCTTATACTGTACGCGGTATATTGTCTTCTTTTACTCCCTCAGTTTATGCTTATAAAGAGGAGCAGACTCCTTATGTTCTCTTTCCTATGAAAGATAATGGAAATGTAGGTCATTGTTATATCAAGTGTTACGCAGAGAAAGAGGAAGAGGTCCGCCAATGGATGACCCAACTTTTGCAGGAAGTGTTACCGGAAAGTGTTGAGCCCGAAATAACAACTTTTTTGGATGATATCATTGAACAACAGGCCATGGAGACTAAATTCAAGAACATAACTTTATTTTTCTCTATTGTAAGTCTGATTATAACTTTATTGGGAGTATATTCAGCTATTACTCTTGACACCGAACGTCGGCAGAAAGAAGTGGCAATCCGGAAAATAAACGGAGCGGGAATAATACAGATTATCTTACTGTTTTCCCGGTTATATATGTTACTTTTGACAACATCGGCTTTATTAGCTTTTCCTGTGGTATACGTCATTCTCTATATGTGGAAAGAAATATATCAGATATTCTTTAATGACGGGATATTATATTGGGTAGGAATATTTGTAGGAGTAACTTTATTGACTGCACTAACCGTTATCTTTAGAATCCTAAGGATTGTACGACTCAATCCTGCGGAAGTTATCAAGAATGAATAAATTCAATAATTTTTTAATAGTACAATTATGATTAAAACAATTAATTTACAGAAGATTTTCAAGACAGAAGAAGTGGAAACTTGGGCGTTGAATAATGTCAGTATTGAAGTGAAACAAGGTGAGTTTGTTGCTATTATGGGACCTTCCGGCTGTGGAAAGTCAACGTTGCTTAATATTCTGGGACTGTTGGACAATCCGACAGGAGGAGAATATTATCTGAATGGAATGGAAGTTTCAAAGTACACGGAATCGCAGCGTACAAATCTCCGTAAAGGAGTCATTGGTTTTGTATTTCAGAGTTTCAATCTGATAGACGAACTGAACGTATATGAAAACATCGAATTACCTCTGCTCTATATGGGTATCTCAGCTTCCGAACGTAAAAAGAGAGTGGAGACTGCCATGGAACGAATGGCTATTACTCATCGTAGCAAACATTTCCCCCAACAATTGTCAGGTGGTCAGCAGCAACGTGTCGCTATCGCCCGTGCAGTAGTTGCTAACCCTAAATTGATCCTTGCCGATGAGCCTACCGGTAATCTGGACTCAAAGAATGGTAAAGAAGTAATGGGGCTATTGAGCGAATTGAATAAGGAAGGAACAACGATTGTAATGGTAACGCACTCCCTGCATGACGCCAGTTACGCTGATCGCGTCATCAATCTGTTCGACGGACAAATAGTAACTGAAGTCAGTATGTAACATTAAAAGAGTATGATGATAAAACATTATCTAAAAGTAGCTTTCCGCAATCTGGCGAAATATAAGGTGCAAAGTATTGTTAGTATTTTAGGATTGGCAACAGGCTTTGTATGCTTTGCATTGTCTACTTTATGGATTCGTTATGAAATGACTTACGATAATTTTCATGAAGGTGCGGAACGTATTTATCTGGCAGGTAATCGTTTTCGTCTTGTAGGAGATGGCTTTTCTCTGAATTCATCGATCTTATTGGCTGATTATATACTAAAGAACTGTCCGGAAGTGGAGAAAGCGTGTCATATAAAATATGCTTATGGAAACAGTGTAAAGTATGAAGAAGCTGAATTTGAGATGTTTCAATTAAAAGTTGATCCCAGTTTTATTTCTATGTTCAGTATCACTGTTTTGAGCGGAGATAGTCGTTTACTCACCTATACAATTCAGGCTTTTTCCCTTTTAATGAAAAATAAGTAAATGATGGAAAATCTCGTACTATTGAAACTGATATTTAGAAATTGGTGGCGTAATAAACTCTTTGCGGTTATATCTTTGGTGAGCCTTGTTATTGGCATTTCCTGTACCAATCTTTTGGTATCGTTTGTTATTCATGAATATACGGTTGAGGGTGGAAATCCTAATAAAGACCGGATTTTGCGTTTGACTCAACAATTGCCGTTTATGCAAGACAGACAGGGGACATTTGTTTATGGAGGCGCTGTTCAGGATATTATTGCTCCGTTTCCGGAGATTGAGTCATATCTCCGGTTTAACGAGAAATGGGCGACTAATATAGAAGTTGACGGACAGCAATTCCCAGCGCAGGTAGTTGTAGAAGTTGACAGCTCATTTTGTGATTTTTTTCCATATCAGACAGTATCCGGTGATATAAAAGAAGCTTTAATGAAGCCGGACTGTATTGCGTTAAGTGAAAAGAAAGCCTTGCAATTAGCAGGGACACGTGATTGTATAGGTCGGGAGTTGTCTATCATTTATGGGGATAAAGTTGAAATGAAAAGAATTTCAGCCGTGTTTAAGCCCTACGCGCAAGCTGCTCTTCAGATTGATGTATTGGACGGTTCTCTGAATTTAAATGAAGAAGGAACTGCCTGCATGGTTCTCTTGAAAAAACGGACTAACTTGAAAACATTCCAGGAACGTTTTCAAGCGACAGAATTACCGGCACTTTTAGGGAAAGGATATTATCGACTCCAGACGCTACAAGATTCTTATTTCGATACGGAGTTGGCAGAGTCTACAAAATCATTCTCTCATAGACAATTAGTTTTACTTAGCATAGGGCTGTTATCGGCATTACTCATTTTATTTATCGCTTGTTTCAATTATGTGAATCTTAGTTTTTCCCGTCTTCTGAAACAGGTAAATATGCTTCATGTCGAGACATTGATGGGAGCTTCTCATTCCTATATCTGCCGGCAACTGTTTGTCGATACATTCTTGACCGTATTTATAGCTTTTGTTCTGTCTATTCTGGTGATGGGGGATGTGCTTTCTCTCTTTAACTACTCCTTTGACACTCATCTGACTTTTAGTTTTATTCTTTCATGGAAGGTTTTACCATTAATTCTTTTATTTGTTTTGGTATTAGCGGTTGTGCCGGCTGTATATATGGCAAAAAAACTGAATCGAATATCTATCAGTGGATATTGCCAATTCTTTCTAGGAAGAAAGAGAAAAAGGCTGGTAGCTATTCTTGTCGGCTTACAATTGATTATCTCTATCGGATTAATGACGGCTTTTATGATGATACGCTCGCAGCTTTCTGCAATAGAAAAACAGGGAGAGCAATATAAAGGAGTGATTGTTTTAGGTAGTGAACATTCTGTTCCAACCATTCCTTTGTATAATGATATTAAAAAAATGCCGGGTATCCAGATGGCTGTATTGTCAAAGAATTGTATGACTAATCCGCCTAGTATTGCTATTCCGGTGAAACAAAATGGTCAGGAAACAATGGTGATGAAAGTATTATTGACCGAATGTCCCGAACTATTGGACTTGTTCAATATAGATTTCCTTCGCCCTGAACAGCTAGCAGATTTATTGCCTAAAACAGCTAATCCGGTTGTAGTGAATGAAACATTTGTGCGTCTCTTTGTCTCATCAGGAGAGGACCCCGTAGGGCAAACATTAAGTAAATATAATCAGGATAATATGGGTGAGGGAACTATTATTGGTGTATTTAAGGATTTTAGATTGAATTCGCTCAATATGGAAATAACTCCAATGCAGATTACACTCCAAGAGGTGCCTGTAAATCAGTCTACTTTTATCTCATGCCGTATAGATGAAAGCAGACACAGCAAGACGATGAAAGCTCTCCGGCAATTATGGGGAAAACATTATCCGGGACATTCTTTTATTTATGTAGATACGTATCAGCAATATCTGGCCGACAACATGGATATGGTAAAATTCTCACGATTATTGTTAGCTTATGCTATAATCAGTTTATTTCTGACTCTCTTTGGCGTTTTTGGAATAACCTGGTATGCAGTAGAACAGCGAAAGAGGGAGATTGCCATCCGGAAAGTACACGGCGCCTCTTCATTGCAAATTCTGTTATTGCTGAACCGCCCATTTTTTCTTTATATCTTATTTGCTTATGTGATAGCTGTTCCGATAGTGTTTGTTTTAATGAGATATTGGAGAGGACAATTTGTATATCCTGTAATTTGGGGGATAGATGTGTTTGTAATACCTATTGTCATACTTGTGTTTGTAACTTTTGTCACTGTCGTTTTTAACGGGTATCATACAGCATTAAGCAATCCTTCGGAAACAATAAAGACTGAATGAGTCTATAAATTAATGCAATGATTTCACCGTTTTTACTTTAAAAGACAATTGGAAAAAATTATCTTTGCACTATTCCAACTTTTTTCAAATAAGAGAATGTATATGAATAGAATGAACGTTTTTTTATTGTTTGCTGTTGTGATTGGTTTTAGTGCATGTCAATCAAAAAGTAAGCAAGCGGCAGAGCGGGAGATAGTGGCTGACGGCAGTCTGCCTGTTGCTCCAACAGAAGAAGAAAAAACAATAACCGGAGTTGTGGGAGATGCTTCGATGAATAACTTTATGCTAATTGCTCCGCAAGGAGATACTCTCTTTATCAGTACAATGGATCAGGAACCGAACGATATTGCTGGTTTTGAACTGGGAGATACGGTAAGAGTGAATTATATAGAAGAAGAGGAAGAACCCGGATCAAGTGCTATACCGACCGCTCAAAAAGTAATTGTGATAGGAAAGAAAAGCCGGAATAAATAATTAATCTAACAATAACGCAGAAATTATGAAAAAGAAAATGTTGGCGGCAATTTTGCTGACGGGATTATTGGTTGCATGTAGCGGTAACTCTACTTCAGTTGTAGGTGTATGGGTAGAGCCTGTACCGGGTATGGAAGGACAAATGCAAGGTATTAAGATAGAAGAGGGTGGTGCTGCATCTTCTGTTAATATGGCTACATTGGTTTATGAAAACTGGAAGCAAGAAGGCGATAAGCTGATTCTGTCAGGGAAAAGTATTGGTAATGGACAGACCTATTGAGTTTATAGATACAATGGAGATTAAAAAGTTGATGGCTGATTCGTTAGTCTTGAATAATCGCGGAATGGAGATTCGCTATGCGAAACAGAAAGAATGTGATTAATATGTGAGTATACCCTTATTTAATAAATAAAAAAGCTATTTTCCTGATTTGATAAAGGAAAATAGCTTTTTTATTAGGATTCTAAATGCTGATTATAAAAGGTCTAAGGCTTTGAACGCTTTTGTCAGCTTTTCTACAGCACTGTCAATTTGCTCTTTTGTATGAGTAGCCATCAATGCCACACGCACCAATGTATCTTGTGGAGCACATGCCGGCGGAATAACCGGATTGATGAACACACCTTCATCAAAAGCTAATTTCGTAACCATGAAAGTCTTTTCCGTATCACGTACATAAAGAGGAATGATAGGTGATTCTGTCGCACCGATTTCAAAACCGGCTTCACGGAAACGTTTCAATGCATAGTTGGTAGCTTCCCATAGAGCCTCAAGTCTTTCCGGTTCGTTTTGGATGATATGGAGAGCTTCCAAAGCAGATGCAGTAGCAGCCGGAGTATTGGAAGCGCTGAATATATAAGTACGCGCATTGTGACGCAGCCAGTTGATGATTGAAGAATCAGCGGCAATAAAGCCACCGATAGAAGCCAGTGATTTACTGAAAGTACCCATAATCAAGTCAACCTCGTGAGTCAGACCGAAATGGTCGCAAACACCGCGCCCTTGTTTACCGAATACACCTAAGCCATGAGCTTCGTCCACCATGATAGTAGCATTGTATTTATGCTTCAAGCGTACGATTTCGGGCAAGTTTGCCAAGTCACCTTCCATAGAGAACACACCGTCCACTATGATTAGTTTCACTGAATCCGGATTGCACTTTTGAAGTTGCTTTTCCAGATCCGCCATATCGTTATGCTTATATTTCAGTTGTTGAGAGAAGGAGAGGCGACGGCCATCTACGATAGATGCGTGGTCGCGGTCATCGCAAATGATATAATCATTGCGGTCTGTCAAAGCAGGAATAACTCCGGAATTCACCGTAAAACCGGTTGAGAAGCAGAGCGCTTCATCTTTGCCTACAAAGGCAGCCAGTTCTTTCTCCAACTGAACGTGCAGGTCAAGCGTACCATTCAAGAAGCGCGAGCCTGCGCAACCGGAACCATATTTATGCATGGCTTTGATACCTGCTTCAATCACTCTTTCATCTCCCGTAAGGCCAGTGTATGCATTAGAACCGAACATCAACACTTCGTGTCCGCCCATTTCTACCTCTGTACCCTGCTTTCCTTCTATCTCACGGAAATATGGGTAAACGCCCTGTGCCATAAACTTTTGTGGCAGGTCGTACTTAGCTAACTTCTCTTGTAATAATCCCATGAATTATAATTTATTATACTCATACTCAGATCGTTCGCTGACGATCTTACATCCTTTTATCTTAACAAGTGTTTAAAAACAGGGGGCAAAGATAACAAAATTTGCTTTTATCTGTTCTTTTTAAGAGAAAAAAGTTGCTCTCGTATGATTAGAAACCTCTAATAGATTAAAATTTAAGATATTTATATTACTTTTGTCGTCTACAATCGACAAGAATAGCATGAACGAAAGTATGAAAAAAATAAAATTCATCGTCAACCCTATTTCAGGAACACAAAGTAAAGAATTGATTCTTAACTTGCTGGATGAGAAAATAGACAAGACGAAATACTCTTGGGAAGTAGTGTATACAGAGAGAGCCGGTCATGCAGTAGAGATAGCCGCCCAAGCTGCGAAAGAAAAAGCGGACGTGGCAGTGGCTATCGGTGGAGACGGGACAATCAACGAAATAGCTCGTTCGCTGGTACATACTGATACTGCATTGGGCATTATCCCTTGTGGATCGGGCAATGGACTGGCGCGGCATCTGCATATACCTATGGAACCGAAAAAAGCATTGGAAGTGCTGAACGCGGGATGTACGGATATAATAGATTATGGTAAGATTAACGGAACAGATTTCTTCTGTACCTGCGGAGTGGGATTTGATGCTTTTGTCAGTCTGAAATTTGCGCATGCCGGTAAACGGGGATTGTTGACTTACTTGGAAAAAACGCTGCAAGAAAGTCTTAAGTATCAGCCGGAAACCTACGAACTGGAAACTGAAAACGGAGTGTCCAAATATAAGGCTTTTCTTATTGCCTGCGGAAACGCGTCACAATATGGAAATAATGCTTATATTGCTCCGCAAGCCACGTTGACGGATGGTTTGTTGGATGTCACCATATTAGAACCGTTTACTGTTTTGGATGTACCTTCGCTTGCTTTTCAGTTATTTAATAAAACAATCGACCAGAATAGCCGTATCAAGACCTTCCGTTGCAAGAAGTTATGTATTCGGCGGACAACTCCGGGCGTGGTGCATTTCGACGGTGACCCCATGGAGACGGACGCCGATGTAAATATTGAGTTAATTCAAAGAGGATTGCGTGTAGTAGTGCCCCGTGCTGCGGAAAAAGATGCGGCAAATGTGCTTCAAAGAGCGCAAGAGTATATGAATGGCATCAAACTGATGAATGAAGCCATTGTTGACAATATAACAGACAGAAACAAGAAAATATTGAAAAAGCTGACAAAGAAAGTCTGAGAAAATTACGGATAACTAATCACGAATTACAAATTATTGCGTACTTTTGCGGAGTTTTGGTTCAGCCAAAATAAAAACGCGAGTGATAATCGTTTAAATAAAAAAATATATGTTCAGAACACACACTTGTGGAGAACTGAGAATCTCTGATGCTAACAAGCAAGTAACGCTGTCCGGCTGGGTACAGCGTAGTCGTAAAATGGGAGGGATGACATTCGTTGACCTTCGCGACCGTTACGGAATTACTCAATTAGTCTTTAACGAAGAAATCAATGCAGAACTTTGTGAGCGTGCCAATAAATTGGGGCGTGAATTTGTCATTCAAATCACAGGAACAGTGAACGAACGTTTCAGTAAGAATGCCAACATTCCTACCGGAGATATTGAAATCATCGTTTCCGAGTTGAACATACTGAACACTGCTATGACGCCACCGTTCACGATCGAAGATAATACAGATGGCGGTGATGATATCCGTATGAAATACCGTTACCTGGATCTACGTCGTAACGCTGTCCGTTCCAATTTGGAACTGCGCCACAAAATGACAATCGAAGTTCGCAAATATCTCGACAGCCTTGGGTTTATCGAAGTAGAAACACCGGTTCTGATCGGTTCTACCCCGGAAGGTGCACGTGACTTCGTTGTTCCGTCCCGAATGAATCCGGGACAATTCTATGCACTTCCGCAGTCACCGCAGACTTTAAAGCAATTATTGATGGTTTCCGGTTTCGACCGCTATTTCCAGATTGCTAGATGTTTCCGTGACGAGGATTTGCGTGCCGACCGTCAGCCGGAATTTACACAGATTGACTGTGAAATGAGTTTCGTAGAGCAGGAAGATATTATCACCACTTTCGAAGGGATGGCAAAACATCTGTTCAAGACTCTTCGTGGGGTAGAACTGACCGAACCGTTCCAGCGTATGGCTTGGGCTGATGCCATGAAATATTATGGTAGCGACAAGCCGGACTTGCGTTTCGACATGAAGTTCGTGGAACTGATGGATATCATGAAAGGACACGGATTCTCCGTATTCGACAATGCTGCTTATGTGGGTGGTATCTGTGCAGAAGGCGCTGCAACTTACACCCGTAAGCAACTGGATGCCTTGACTGACTTTGTGAAGAAACCTCAGATTGGTGCAAAAGGGTTGGTTTATGCCCGTGTGGAAGCAGACGGTACAGTAAAATCAAGTGTGGATAAATTCTATACACAAGAAGTTCTTCAGCAGATGAAGGAAGCATTTGGTGCTAAACCGGGTGACTTGATTCTGATTCTGTCCGGTGATGATGTGATGAAAACACGTAAACAGCTTTGTGAACTCCGTTTGGAAATGGGAGCTCAATTAGGCTTGCGTGACAAGAATAAGTTCGTTTGCCTTTGGGTTATCGACTTCCCGATGTTCGAATGGAGCGAAGAAGAAGGCCGCCTGATGGCTATGCATCATCCGTTTACGCATCCGAAGGAAGAAGATATTCCATTGTTGGATACTGATCCGGCAGCAGTGCGCGCTGATGCTTACGATATGGTTGTCAACGGTGTTGAAGTAGGTGGTGGTTCTATCCGTATCCACGATGCACAGTTGCAGGCGAAGATGTTCGAGATTTTGGGATTTACTCCTGAGAAGGCAGAGGCACAGTTCGGCTTCCTGATGAATGCCTTTAAATATGGTGCACCTCCTCATGGTGGTTTGGCATATGGGCTTGATCGTTGGGTGTCCTTATTTGCCGGTCTGGATTCTATCCGCGACTGTATCGCATTCCCGAAGAATAACTCCGGACGTGATGTAATGTTGGATGCGCCATCCGCAATTGACCAGACTCAACTTGACGAGCTGAATTTGATTGTTGATATCAAAGAAGGAGAGTGAAAGAATCTGTACGCATATTCCGTTTTATAGTAATCGGTACAATGAATGCCCTGATTATGGCATTGGTTGTATGGTTAATGATGAGAGAGATGTCATTCAACGGTGACTATATGGTGGCTAATATAACAGCGTACCTGATAGCTCAGATTCATAACTTTATCTGGTGCAAATATTGGATATTCCCTGTAGAAAATAAAAAGAACAGTCTCTGGAAACAGATACTGCTCTTTTGCTCTGCTTTCGGTCTAGCCTATACGGCACAATTTCTATTCCTTATTTTATTGGTGGAAGGACTGGATGTAAATGAATATCTGGCACAATTCCTGGGTTTATTTATCTATGGTGGTGCAAATTTCCTGACCAATAAGAAACTGACGTTTCAATAAGAAAGAATAATAAAGTATATAGAAAGGGCACAGAGTGTAAATTTATAGTTTACTCTGTGCCCTTTCTGTTATTTATATCTGTACGCTTTTCAGTCTAATCTAAAAAACGTTTAGTCAGCCCTTCGTATTCATCAATGCGGCGGTCGCGCAGGAACGGCCACCAGCGGCGTACGTTTTCCGAGCGTTCCATGTCAATCTCCACTACTATATTTTCCGGCCGGTTGTTTCCGGCTTGCGCCAGGAATTCCCCTTGCGGACCTGCTACGAAACTGTTTCCCCAAAATAAAATACCATTGGTTTGTCCTGACGGGTCAGGTTCGTGTCCTACACGGTTGACTGAGATGACGGGGAGTCCGTTTGCAACGGCATGGGCACGTTGTGAGATAATCCAGGCATTGAGCTGGCGTGCTTTCTCATCGTCCGTATCACTGCTTTCCCAGCCGATGGCGGTAGGGTAGATTAATAGTTCAGCACCTTTTAGCGCCATTAAACGGGCAGCTTCCGGATACCATTGATCCCAGCATACCAATACGCCCAACTTTCCCAGAGAGGTCTGAATAGGTTCAAAGCCTATATCTCCGGGAGTAAAATAGAATTTCTCGTAATAAGCGGGATCATCAGGAATATGCATTTTCCGGTATTTGCCGGCAATGCTCCCGTCGCGGTCGAAAACGACGGCAGTATTATGATAAAGTCCGGGCGCACGCTTCTCGAAAAGAGAGGTCACAAGAACTACTCTGTTGGCTGCCGCCAGTTCTGAATAGAATCCGGTGGAAGGGCCGGGGATAGGTTCGGCTAGGTCGAACAGGTTTGTGTTTTCTGTCTGGCAGAAATAAAGTGAATTATGTAACTCTTGAAGCACAATCAGTTGCGCGCCATGTGCGGCACAAGCCTCTATGCTTTTAGCGAGGTTCATCAGGTTTACCCGAATATCAGAAGTGTTGGATTGTTGGATAAGTCCGACTTTTATCTTTCTCATGATGAATAATTTATTTTTAATATGCCTAATTATTTTAGAACTCCCATCGGATATTGCATGGTAACGCAGTGCAGAGAGCCATGTTGCTTGATTAAAGCACGACAATCTATTCCGATTATTTGATGTTTTGGAAACGCTTGTTGCAATACTTCTCCGGCTCTCCTGTCATTTTCCGGCTGATTATAAGTCGGGTAGAGGACAGCCTCATTCAGAATCAGGAAATTAGCGTATGTGGCAGGCAGACGCTCGCCATCTGCTTCTATCTTGTCCGCCATGGGCAAGGCCAATAGCCGGTAAGGCTCTCCTGCCAATGTACGGAATGTTTTCAGTTGTTCTTCCATGGCAAGCAGTGCTTCGTAATGTTCGTCCGCTTCGTCCGTGCACTTCACGTAAGCAATGGTATCTGTGGAACAGAAACGTGCTAAAGTGTCAATATGACTATCAGTATCATCACCCGCCAGATAGCCATGGTCCAGCCAAAGAACTTTTTGCAGATGGAAGGTCGATTTCAGATATTCTTCTATCTCTACCTGGTTCAGTTTACCGTTCCGCTTGGGAGAAAGCAGGCATTCGGAAGTGGTAAGTAGAGTTCCCATTCCATCGCTTTCTATGGAACCGCCTTCAAGGACAAAGTCCAGGCAGTCTATGTACTGTCCCTTCAAGGCTCCGGCTTCTACGGCTTTTTTAGTGATTTTGTCATCAAGTTCGGATGCAAATTTCAATCCCCAGCCATTGAATGTAAAATCAAGCAGCGAGGGATTACCGGTATCTATCATGGTGATAGCTCCGTGGTCACGTGCCCATGTGTCATTGGTAGCGCATTTCAGAAAGCGGACGTTATCCATATTGACAACAGCGCTTATCTGCTTCTTTACTTCTTCAGGTTCGGGAGTGACAATCAATAATAACTCACGTTCCGCTATCTCTTTGGCTATCTTGACGAAACATTCTTGTACTTCTGCCAGCATATATGCCCAGTCTGTGCCGGCATGCGGCCATGTCAATTGTATGCCGCTTTGCATATGCCATTCGGCAGGCAAATGAGGAGCTCTCATTTCTACTTGTACGGTCATGTTCTTACCGAAATTCAATTGCAAATCTTTCTCCGAGCCACTAGGACTAGGCAGTCCAACCATAATTCCCATCAGACTATTCTATTTAGTTATTTATATAATCGGTTTATTCATTCGCCGGCAACCGGTATTAATCTTTATTCTCCTGTTTCGGCTTCCGGTCGAAGAACGGATTTTTGGAAGATGCGCTGACCGGAATCGCCATTACCATTTTGCAGTCTTTCAGCCAGTTCAGGCGTTGGGCTGCCAGTCCGGCAGAGAACATCACACGTGTGTCTACACGCAAATCGGCTGCCGT
>PVMN01001957.1_pt1 | contig 24394 bp, 25 predicted proteins | sample 1853401 | NCBI WGS metagenome assembly PVMN01 (sample SAMN08533510, study PRJNA380276) | Human gut metagenome, whole genome shotgun sequencing project.
CATCAACGAGTATCTGATGGCCTTGGCAAAGGAGCAGATCAAACTGGCCTTTGAACAGTCCGAAAAAGAAGTTGCCGATTTGCACCAGCGCACCCGTGAGGGCCTTTTGACCGCCCGGCTGAACGGCAAGCAGGTTGGCCGCAAAAAGGGTGTTGGATTTGAAACGAAAAAAGCCAGAGAAGCCAAGCAGATCATCCGCACCCACTGCAAGACCTTTGGCGGCACACTTGACGATTCCGAGTGCATGAAGCTCACCGGTCTTGCCCGGAATACCTATTATAAATATAAGCGTCAGATTCGTGCCGAACTGGTGGCTGAACAGGATTTGCCGAAAGGAGCAAGTATCTTTTATGAACCGCCAAAATCATTCTGAGCCGGAGAACCGGCTCACCCCAGAGGAAAAGCAGGAGTTTTTAGAACTTCTGGCTCAGCTTTCCCCGGAGCAGCGTGAAGCACTGAAAGAAGTGCTCAAGTCCTTTACCTAAGCAAAACAGTGCGGGGTGACATAATGCCACCCCGCACTGTTTATTTTTTGTTATGCCTAATAGCAATTATCCCATCAGCAGTTTTCCATTTTCAGCAGCCTGCTGAACAGTCTGGAGCGTAGTCTTTGTTTCCTTGTCCAGAACTTTGTTCATTTCGCCTTCCTTAGCCTTATCCAGCAGATCCTGCTTAGAAAGAACCGAAATCAGCTTAATCGCCAAGCAGGTCTTCTGGAAATTCATCTTTTCCGCTGCTGTAAAGTTGATGTACTCCGTTGTGCGTTCAACCGTTCTTTCAGCCTGCACGATTAACCGCAGATAAACATCATACAGCTGCTGCAGTTCGTCCTGCACTTTTTGGGACAGGCGAGACAGTTTTCGCAGTTCCGATTCCATAGACTTCATCGTACCCACAGCTTTGTCTGCTTCCCATTTGATATCATACGCACTGTCCAGTACCTTGTTACCCTTGACGTTGAAAAGAATGCCCTCTACCATAAGCAACGGTGCTGCGGTCAAACCGGTCATTACCGCCTTTCCTCCTGCAACTCCTAGAGCACCTGCGCTACTGCCCAGTGCACCACCGCCAAGCTGTGCCAATGTTGCATTTGTTGCTGCTGCGCCAGAAAGCGAAGAAATTGCCGTACCGGTAGAAGCAAACACAGCCATACTTGCTGCCCCACTCTGTGCTGCAAGACCAACCAAACTACCAGCGACGTAACCAGCCGCACCAGTTTGCACAGCTTCTTTGATTCCAATGCCCAGTGCCTTGATTTCTCTCAAATCCTCTGGCGTTAGAGAAAGATTTCCCTCTAGCGCAACTTCGCCTTTCGAGTTCGGCGGCAGCTTGACTTTGCTGTACATCTCACAGAATCGAGGATAGCCTTCGCCCCATGCTTTGACCTTGAGTTCACCAAGTTCTTCCAATTTTTTATTAGTGCTGTTCTGGGTCTTTTCCAGTTTACCCCGCTCTTCATGATAGTCCGACATTGCTTCCTGTTTGATATCCGATGCCTTGATTCGCTTATTCACACCAGAAACTGCGTTTGCTGCACCCACTGCGCCTGTTGTTGCAATTGTACCAACTGCAGTAGCCCCTGCTGTTGTTCCTGCAACCGTTGCAATATTTGCAGCAACACCACCAATGATTGGAGCCGCTTCTACTGCCGTTGCCGCCGCTCCAATTCCTGCACCAACTGCCCCCATTGCGCCCGTAACGGCAGTTCCGACTGCTGTGGATGCAGCAGCTGTTCCAAGTGCTGTTGCAGCACCACCTACAGCTGTAGCCGCAGAAACGACCGCTCCTCCCACTGCTGTGGAAGCGGCTGCTGTACCCGCAGCTGCAACAGCTCCTCCAACGGCAGTTGCTGCACCTGTAGCCAATGCACCGGCACCGGCTGCGGCGGTTGCTGCGGCAGCGCCGACACTAGCTGCGGCACCAGCTGCGGCTGCAGCACCGGCTGCACCAACAGCTGCAGCCGCAGGCAAAACAACTGGCGCTGCAACCACTGCTACTGCACCCGCTGCAACTGCTGCCAAAAATCTACCAAGTCCCATTTCTTTCTCCTCCTTTTAACGCCTTAGTCTTCGAGCAGTTTATCGCCTCGAGCCTTCCACTCGATGCCCTCCTGCACCCACGTTTCAAGAGCATGGACGCGCTCCGGTTCGATGGAAAAAGTTTGTGCCAGTTCCATGATTTCCTTCCGCTCTGCGTCTGAATACTCGTCATCAACCATGCAGAGCTGCAGCGCCTCTCGCAGGAAACACAGCACTTCACCCCGTGAAGCAAACCCCAGCGAAATTTTTTCTTTTTGATTCATCACAGCGGGAAGCATTGCAATATCTTCTTCCGAAATACCAAGGCCGCGCGCTGCATCAATAAAGAATGTCTGTTCCTCCGGACTGATCCCACCATCTGCCTTGGAAATGCGAATCAACCCCTTGACAAAGTTCATCTTTGCTTCATTCGTTTGGAAAAGCTGCTCGTAGTACATCTTCACTGCCTCCTTAAAGTTCCAGTACAAATGTATCATCCATCATTTTTTCGTCAAACTCTTTGCTACTGTGAAACTGCATACTCACCCCCATTTCATCCAGTTTACGATAAATTGCATCTGTATCTGTCGTTGTCTCACCCAACAGTCCTCTGATATCGTTGATTTGGGCAAGTTCTTTTTCGTATGCCGCATAGTCTATCTGCCGCAGTCTCTGCAGCTGACGTTCCAGTTCCTGATTGATCTTTTGCATGTAGATTGCAAGGTCTGCATAACTCAGATCATAACGGATCAGCAACTCAGCCAACACCCGTTTTACCAACTTATACCAAGCAATCAGATTCAGGTGTAGGAAGAAAGTCAGTGCATTTCCGCCAGACCGGACAGCCGCATCAATTGCATCCACAAAGCAAAGCGAACCATTGCCGATCAGGAGCATCATCCGAAGATCCGGATATTTCTCAGAAGGAATGCACTCCTGCAGCGGCTTCTTATCCCCGAAGTAACGGCGGACAGACCAAATAAAGCGGATGCTTAAATCACACAGCACCACCGGAATGGCCATAGTCAGGCCCCAGCGTGCATCGTATCCTTTCTGAAATGCCTTAGTAGCCAGAATCGCAAGCGTATTGCGATCTTCACCCACCTGAAAACTGCCAAAGTTGCACAAACCAAACAACTCATAAAACGGGATTACAATACCGCTTCCACGCCCACCGTTGTTTTTACCACGTCCACCAGAACTGCCTGCAACATCGGACATCAAGTGGCCCAACCAGTTCACCGTACCGCAAAACAATTTGGAAATAAAGTCATTTCCCTGCAATTCATAGGTGTCTGTCTGTATTGTAATGAAGCGGCCATTGTCCAGATAGGTTGCTGTACCTGTAAACTGGTTCAGGATGGAAAAGAATAAACCAACAATATCCGGCGAATGAGCCAATGATTTCATGTGATGGTTACTGGGAGACATTTTAAAAGGTGTCCCTGCCTCGACACTATTTTTCTGGTCATAATTCACTCGGAAGTTTCTTTCCAGAAAACCAATCGCACTCGAAACACTGTTTTCTTTTCCTGCATGAGGTGTCCATCCACAGATTTTCGCAAAGTTCATCACAGCCTTGTCTACCTGTGCATCGGTCCAGCCACCCAGTTTGCTTTCTCCGGGCATTCCGACAAAAAAGCTGTCCACAAGACCTGCAACCACACCACAGCCGACTGCCGTAAGATAATCGTATTTGTCGCAGCTCTTAGCACCTTTCTGTGCTATAATTTTTGCTTCTACCCGTTCAATTTCGGCTGTTGTTGCCATAGAGTTTCTCCGTTTATCTTCTTTCAATCACAAGCCGCCCTGCTGTGTAAGATTGAACTTTATAAAATTTCAGGTAGTTCGCAAGCCCCAACTTCAAGGGCGGAAGCATGGCAATCATGCTGTAATTGATTTTTGTTGTCAGCTCAGCCTTATAGCGATTCATCACTTTATCTGCATACGATGTTACAATCGTGATTTCTTGTGTCTTTTCTTTCAGAGCATTCCGCAATTCCGTTTCATTCGCTGCCATTTTCATAAAACAGTCTCCTTAATATTGATCGTCCATTTTTTCAATTTCCTGTTTCATCTCCTGCACCAGTGTTTCCGGCGCAGTCACTTTGACTTTGCCGCCCTGACTGAGCAGCCACATTTTTACGCCGGTGCCAAACACCTCTGCCTCAATGGAGCATACGCCCTCTTTTTCATCTACAACTTTTGCCATGGGGAACTTGTCCAGCACAGCTTCCACCGATGGGCCGTAGTAGTTGAAGTGGATTGTCTGCGGCTCACCGCCGAACATGAACTGAGTACGGTTTTTGTACTCGCCCTCTTTGAAACGGTCTTTATAAGGAACAGAGAACTTTTCTCCTGTTTCCCTGACGGAATGGATTCTATCAAGCCGATAAATGGTGGGATAAGGATCGTTCTTTTTATGGAAAGCCTCTCTTGTGGAGCTGTCTGTGATAATACCCATGAGATAGAAATAATACTCTGAGAACATCAACCCCACCGGCTCAACCGTCCGTTTTACGATCTGGTGGTCTTTCAGCTTTTGATACTCGATTTCCATCACCGACTGATTTCGGATGGCCTGTGCCACCATCCACAGATTGTCCGGGTCAACTGCTGCATGAGCCGGGTCGTGATAGTTGAACAGCTCATTACTGATAAACCACTCAATGTCTGCTTTTTCCCTCTGCGATACACAAAGGTTCAGGATAATTTGCAGCTGCTTTTCGACCTGCTCTTTGGTAAAGGCACGGCTCTCCAGCAGAATCTTACATAGGGCCAACACTTCACCTTTGGAAAGCTGCTCAATTTCCTGTGTGACCAAACGGTATCCGTTTTCCTTTTTGTCGTACTCGATTTTTCTTACAATGCCTTCCTTAGCGCACTGTTCTGAAAGAAAATCTCTGATGCTGTCAATATCTCTCTGGATGGAGCGGACGTTCACATAGTACTGCTCTGCTGCTTCCTGCTTGTTGATAAGCTTTCCAGAAAGAAAATCCTGATAAAGTTCCAGCACACGGGTCGTTTTTAAGGTATCTGCTGCCATTGGTTTGTCCTCCTCTTCGGTTCAGCCCCATTATAGCAACGAAGATGGACAGGGAGTGTCTACCATATCATTTTTTCAGAATGTTTTACCACAAATTTTATCGAATCGATTTCTTTCTTGTATCATATCACCCAAATTAGATGCCAGTAATATGATTTTTGCTATTTAAAGTATACGACTTATACAATTATCGGTCAAGCCTTATCACAATAAAATCGTAAGTACACACTACGATTTATCTAAGGAGGCTGAACCATGGAACGAGAGAAGCCCACATTTGATATCCTTGGCCGTATTGAGCGGGAACGCCTTTCCCGTGGCTGGTCTGAGTATGCCCTCGCAGAGAATTCAGGTCTGACACAATCTACCATTTCTACCTGGCGCAGACGGAATCTTCAACCCAATGTAGCTTCTCTTGAGAAAATCTGCTCCGGCCTTGGTATCTCGCTTTCCCAGTTCTTTCAGGAGGAAGACTCTGTTTACTTAACCTCCGACCAGAAGGAACTTCTTGATCTTTGGGCTAAACTCTCTCCTGCTCAAAGAACTGCGGTCTCTCAAATGCTGCGTTCCTTCCTATATATAAAGGAAGAGGAATAAATTTTTTCCGCTCGTGAGCCGCTTGTGTCAAAAGCGAATTTCCGCGAGCACCCTCTCACGGCACACCCATTTTCAGAATGGGTGTGCTACAGGGTCGCTTGCAAAAATTCACTTTCGACACGCGCGTCTCACTCACGGGCTGTATTTTTGTAGCTTCTTATATAAGATAAAATTCAACTATTCCGCAGCAAAATACGGTCAAGCCCATGAAGGACTTGACCGTTTTATCATTTTGAATAATAGGTTTTAGATACAAGATTCCCGAATTTTTGCAAGATCACTGTTCAGAAGCGTTTCATGTTCCAGAAGACCATGCTGCACAGCAAGCAGGAAATACTTATTATTATGAAGAATCTTATATGCTCTTCGGTAAAGTTCTTCCAGTTTTGCTGACTTGATGGCTTCATTATAAGAAAGTCTCTGCTCGGACATTCTGTTGTCCCCTGATTCAATTCCTACGAAGCCACCACCTGCAAAGTGACACAGCCAAATATCCATGAGCTTATCTGCTTGCTCTATATCGGCCGATGCCTGAATATCCATAACACCATAGATCAGAGACACACCCGCTCTGCCTGCCAATGTTTTGGTCACTTCATCCAGAAATTCCTCCTCATTTTGTGCATAAGTAGCACAGCCATTTACCATACCACCAATTACGCCTTGGCTTCCGCGAACCGTGACAATTCCAATGCTTCCGGGGTGAAGAACTTCTCCGACCACTGCATGGGCTGCTTCATGTACTGCAATCTTCTGCAACTCTGTGGAGTCGGTTTCCTTATCCGTTTTTTGGAGTTTATATACCACCTGAAGAAGAGCTTCTATGATATCTTCCTTCTGGATGTGCTCATGACCTTGATAGACACTATTCAGCGCAGCAAGGTTCATTACCGTTTCCAGTGTAGCACAGCTTACCTTGGGCATAGCCTTGACGATATCTGGAATCAGCACATCCTCCGCCAAATCTTTATCCCTGAGATAGTAGCTGACAATGTTCTCTGCATTCTCTCCAATCGGAGGTTGCAGATAGATTACATAATCAAATCTACCCGGTCTCAACAAGGATGGTGGCATATACCTTGTATCGTTAGTAGTAGCAATCACAAAAAGATCTGTGTCCTTTGCATCATCAATACAGGCTTGCAGACAAGCCCATTCCGGCGCATAGGGAGAATTCGATTCTACATAGAGGTTCAAATCTTCTAGGAGCAGTATACTAGGTGCTTCCTCCTTTGCCATAGCAAATACAGCTCTTAATTCAACCAGAAAACTGTTTTCCTGACTGGTTTTACGAAAAACAAAGGGCTTTCGTTCAGATTCCTCCATCAGGATAGATGCCAGCAGACTTTTTCCAAGACCAGGATCAGATTCCATCAGCAGCCCTCTTGGAATAGAAATGCCCTTTCTTTTATAAACCTCCGGTCTTTTTAGAATATCCAGAATCTGACGCAGAATGTCTTTCGTAGATTCGTAACCGATAACTTTTTCATCAAACTTATCCATTGTATTCTCCCTTCTTATTTGCGTTTTGATTTTCTGTTCTGAATCATTTGACCTTTTGCTGTCCGAGGAATGCTTCCGTATCGAACGATATCATCGCCATACAATGCAGCTTCTCTTGACTGCCTCATTTGGATATTATTTTGAAGCAGTTCGTCAAACTCAGATTTCCATTGATTTGTTACCGTTACAAGCATATTCCACTCAGATTTCCATTGAATATGAAACATATTCTGTGTTTGAAACGACACTGCACAAACTGCAAAATGAATATGTACATTAAATCTATCCGCATGAATTCCATAGGCTGTAATATAACCGTTCTTCGCATAGATACTTGCTATTCTTTCTGCTAGAGATACTACATCCTGTGGCAAAACACAATCTGTTGCTGCGAAGGAAACAATGCGGTGTTTTGCAAACTGCGGAATACCTTTATGTCTTCTCCTGACTTCAAAAAGCATCAGATGATAAACTGAACTCGGATCACACAAATATTCATTGGGAATCATCGCTGGCTGACAACCTGCCAAGGTATTTGTTATAGTATTCACTCTTTGACTATCTTCTGCTGTTTTATCTAATCTAAGAATATATTGTAGTAACCGTTTTAAATCTTCCAAAGTTTCATACTTATCATTTTTGAGTTCGATATAACACATACCTATAAACCTCCTCTTTTACCCCTTCCCAATTTTTTTCACTCGCATAATATCCAATATTAGATATAATTTCATCAACAAGGTCTGCATCTATTTTGGTAAAATAGATTGCGCTCTTAAATACTTCTGTTGCATTTTTACCAGTTTCATCCATTCTCTGTTGTAGATGAATTTTATCTTCATCTGTCAATCGTATACTAAAGATATTTCCCATTATAAGCACCTTCTTTCTATTCATATATTTCATAAAGATAAATTAATATCATTGAAAATATAGATGAGAATTTATAGAATAAAATATTATTTATGACGGCATCCGCCTCCCCCCTAGCAAGAATAGCCAAATGTATATACACTACACATTCGGCTGCTCTTGTGCGACTGTTTGTACTACAACTATTCCATTCAGCCGCTTTATCCTAATGTTAGTGTCATTAATAAAGATTAACTTTCACCTTCCTTCTGCTCTATACATTATTTAGCATTAACATTGGATTACCCGTATGTACATCACTCCATCAAGCACTACTTTCAGGCAATAGAAAACCCACATGGAACATCATCCATGTGGGCTTTTTCATGTTACCACCCAACTGATTTCAGGTGGGATTCTTGTATAATATATTCCTGTACCGCTCTCTTAGGAATCCTCCAAGATCGGCCGATCCTCATGGCCTTTATCTTTCCAGACTTCAAAAGCTTATAGGTGGTGTTCATACCACATCCCAGCATATCGGCAACTTCTTCTGGAGTGATCAGAGTGTCATAGCAATCAAACATAATGGGAAATCCTCCTTTTGTGAGTTACTATAATGTTGCCGAAGGTCAAATCATACCAGATACAGAAAAAGGGCGACCACTTGCGTGATCGCCCTGAATTTATGTCAAAAAGCTATTATGTGTTTCTTGTTCCTACACTTTCAAAAAAATTTTGCTTGAAAATTCCCATTTTCTTGATATTAGGGAGCATTTAACGCTCAAATTTTTTCAGAAGTGTAGGATTGCGTCCCAAACTTTCTCTTTTTAGTACATATCTTTTGAACTAGTCCTCAACGATTTCTTTTCAGAAATTGAATAATTGCATAGTTCAAATAGTAGTTTTCCCCTCTATCCTTGTGATCTTTCGGCATAATTTCATCGATTTCTTTTATTGTTACCGGAATCGACATTCTATCCTTTTCTTGCATCGCACTCAGTATATAGTTTGATATTACTTTCTTTGTAATTGAACTTTTCTTAGCTTCCTCCAAAAGACTATCGTCTATCACCATCGTATCCATTTTGAGGTCTTTTTTATTAATGTATTCAGCCAATTTCATATACATTATTTGCATTGCCTTTTCATCATCTTCTTTTGATGTCATTTGTTGCTTTCTAATATTTTCATTCAGTACAACACAAAAGCAAGACATAAATAATGGAAAGATCCAATTCGACCAACTATCCATTTCTTCTTCATATACTTTTTTCCATTGCTCAAAAAAAGATATCTTTTTTTCTTCTTCGAGACCGACCATTCTACCTTCCAGTTCGTTTCTAACATCATATTCCCAAGTATCCATCGAAAAAGAATCGGGATCTCTTAATAATGTTGACGAATTCTGTAATCCCTGAAAAGTTAGATTTAAAACATCCGTCCTATTGTATATATTTCCCAATTCAAAACAACGGCTAAAGAGCCTTATAGATGCTGGATCTGCAAACATTACAATGGTTTGTTCATCTGAAAATTTCTGAAAATTCTTCAGCAGATTTGCTAGCATAGTGCAATTCATACTTCGTTCAAGTTCCATTTGAATGTACAGATTATCCGCGGCCGTCAGATGTTCGAGTTTGACTGTTGTCATATATTTCTCTTTCTTTTTATATCGCTGCTCATAGAGACTAGTTAACTCCTTGTGCAAAATCTGCAGATTTTGTATTTGCCGCATGCTCAACACAGTATGGTTTTCTCTGGCTTTCTGAATGTTCTCCAAGATATCCATTTTTTTAGCAGAGCGTTTCAGAATCACCATTAAATCCAAATCGCTACTTTTTAAAATAGTTCTCTGATTTTTGGGAGAGATAGAAATGTCGGTTTTTTCTTCCTGAAAGAAACTTCGATAGCCGGGCAAGAAGGCAGTAAGTTTTGCATCCACATTATTTGTGGTTGTTTTCAATGATTGATTTCGACTACTTAGTTTTTCTCCCAAAATTTCGGTTTTCAGCTTCTCTTTTTCAAATGTAAGCGGTTGAGTATTATCAAACCGGTAGATTTTTCGGTTGATAAGGTCATCCATGCCTGTAGCAAAGTTACTCAAAATGTCAACCTGTTCTGTGCCGAAAGCCTTTGGATCAAAAAATGCATACTCGCTTGCGGCATATGTAGTCAAGAGGTTTTCCTCGCCGATAATTTTACGAATTATGCAGTACAGTTCAGCCACTGCAGCATCGCAAAGAATCTTCTCTCCCTCTTCTTTGAAACTTTTCTTTCTTTCTTCTTGTTTGGCCTGATGGTCACTATTCAATTTGGCCTGCTGATCGCTATTCAGTTTGGCCTGCTGGTCACTATTCAATTTGGCCTGCTGGTCACTATTCAATTTGGCCTGCTGGTCGCTATTCAGTTTGGCCTGCTGATTGCTATTCAGTTTGGCCTGCTGGTCGCTATTCAGTTTGGCCTGCTGATCGCTATTCAGTTTGGCCTCCGAGCCACTCTCTGATTTGACTTGTTGGTTGCTTTCCTGCTTGAACTCTGGGTTTCTTAAAAATGGGTGATTTTTCCATCGATCCAAAAAAAGTGGTTTTGCCATTCTATAAGCCTGATCCAGGGAACACGCAACAAGATTATCTTGGAGATCTTGTTCCTCTTTAGGAATCTCCATCCGGAAGGTATATTTGATTATCTTTGCCGACTCTGCTAAGCGCTCCGCAAATTCTGCTGCGCTCATATTTGTTGTCTCTAGCATAAAACTTTTTATCGTCCTTTCTTACTACTTTTTTGTTCGTTAAATTTCAATCTCTCAAGTTCACTATCGTAAGTGTATTTTTTCCTTTATTATATTTCATATTTTCATCAATTACAATACTATTTAAGCAGCTAGATTCAAAAAATATTCCTGATTCCTATTGTAATAAGGTTGTTGTACAATATGGTCACCGGAAGCGATCCGGGGACTGAGCCAAGCAAAACAAGGCTCACTCGATGCCTAACACACATAACCGGCAGGAGGTATAACGATGATCTAAAATACAGCATAGCCCTTGAGGCACCGGCACCTTGCTACGAAGGAAACGTAGCAGTTGATCCTTGAAAACTAAATATAGAAAAAGGGAGATGTATGGCATGAGTATCTATCAAGCGCCGCAAGTTCCGCAGCCAGCTGTCACATTTGGAGGTGGCAATTATGTAGATTTATCGACAGTAAACATGCTGCAGGCGCAAAACGCTGCTCTGCAACAGGAAAACGTTGCTCTGAAAAGTGCGAACCAGTCTCTACAGCAGCAAAGGGAGAATCCGCTTTGTAAAGCAGCTAATCGCGCCTACCTGCGAGAATTCACCGCATATAAAACAGAGAGTCTCGTAGAATTTCCCGACGGAAGGTACCACCTTGTTAAGGAAAACCCTCTTGGTGAACTCTACAAGGTTGTCAAGCCCGTGTCAGACTGTACAGAATTCTCTGCTCGATATGTGATCGATCCACGGGACGGCTCTAAGAGCATTGAAGTCCGGTACAGACTTCCTAACGGAACACTTTCAGGCTTCCGTGTTGCCGATGACAAATTTCAGCAGAACACTTTGATTCAAGGATTTTACAAAAGCGGCGGCACACTCCGCTGTGGAAAAGATGGTCCCCGGTTGTTTTATATGCTCGTTGCGCAGCTTTTGAGTAAGCACGAGATCTATTTTCAACCTATACCTGGGTGGAATATCAACGCCTCAAGATGGTTTTTCAAAGAGTCGGCAGGATGTGAGGCGCCACTGGATAGTCCGATTCTTCGTCCTGATGCTCTGATGTCCGAAGACCAGATGATGATGGCCGCGGTCATCGGATTATCCTTCTTGAAGACACGTCTTCCTGAAGACATGCAGCCGACTAAGCCGTTTGCTGTGATCTCTGAGAGTTTTTCGATCACAACAGAGATCACTCTCAATTGCAAGCTCGCCGAGCTTAAAAAGCAGCTGAACCATCATCGAGACGACTTACTCATCCATGTCCGTGGTGGATTTGCGTCCAACCGGTATCAGAAAGCTACGAATTATGATTACCTCTCCGATGAAGCCGAGAAGGGAAGCGCGAGTCGTTCGATCTACATTGTTCAGGCAAAAGAATTGACGCCGGAGATTCGTGAGCATTGCATTCCGATCCAGTTAAATCCGGCAGAGGCTTGCTCCGCTACTACCGGTGTAGATTCTGTAACATGGGGTGATTTGATTTCCTTGGTAGAGGGCAATCCAAACGAATTTGATTCCCGCGTGTATCGCGCATATAAGGAGGAACGTGACAGAATGGAAGGATCAAGTTTTTGTCAGGAAATTGCCGTTTTACGTGCTGTAAGCGAAATCATTTGCTGGACGTTTTCTCAAAAAGCGTCTTTATCCGAAGAAAAGGTTCGAGATGCTTATAAAACCGCCTTCGATCACTATCCTTCCCGGTGGGATTCTATGCTAAACACAACCGCATCGGATTGCTTCCGCAATGCCCTTTATGCAGCTGCACGCGAACAGACCATCCGATTCCGGGACATTGATGACTTAGACGAGACTTATTGCAAAGAAAAGGAGGTACTATATGATGAGTATAAGCTCTATCTCACCCTTGATCTTGTGAAACGTTTGGCTGCAAAGCACATGCCGGAATTTCTTACATCTGACGTTCTGGCTCAGCTGACTGAAGCTGGCATTCTTTCGAGCTCTATCGTAAAGACGCTCACGCTCTCTACCGGGCATTCCAAAAATGTCAGGCTTCGATCAATTAATCGCAGCTTTGTGAATGGATATGGTCGTCGTGACATTACAACTATTTCAACCTAAAGGAGGTTATCTTATGATTTCAAGGCCAGAAATCCAGGCATTCCTTGGCACGTATCAGGAAGGTGCTGAAAAAATCCCGGTCCACCTTCAACTTCACCCCGGAGTTGATCCTTTTAGTATATTCCTTACTGGATCAAGCGGCAGCGGAAAATCCACGGCGGGGCAATGCATGGCAATTCAATTCGCTAAGCAAAGAACCCCCTTGCTCGCATTGGACCTTGGACACACTTTGTCGCCTGATCACATTTGCCCACCGCTGTCCTCTGAATTTGAGGCACTGGCAATCAGGCATGATCTCTACAATGAACCTGTGGCCACCGACATTCTCAATCCTAAACCTTGTGGAAGCAATACAGAGTCCCCCTATGACACGGCCTATGGTCTTTGCCAGATCATTGGACAAAATAATCGTTTTGGCCCTGCTCAAATCGCATCGCTCACAGCCGAGGTCAAAACGATTGTGGAGCGCCGGGAAATTTGTCCCCATATCTTCCCAAGCATTCTTAAGGCATTGAAAAGTTCCACTTCTGCAAATGTCCGCATGTTGGGAAATCGACTGGAGCCGCTTCTCCAGCATGATGTGTTTGAACGCCGCCAAAACGGAAGCTTTTCCCTTCCGATTTCGCCTCATATACATATTTTTGATGTGAGCAGCTATCCTGATACAATCAGGACTACCTTGGCAGAACTTCTGTTATACGATTGGTTTTGCTCCGCTCGTGCGCTGCAGATTCCCATCGTTATCATGGTCGATGAAGTGCAGAATCTTAGGCTTGGTCGCGGCACGATTCTGAACCGAATTATCACAGAAGGCCGCAAGTTTTCAATCGGTTCTATGTTAATCTCACAATCCCTGAAGGGCTTTGCTCCAGATGAGCAGTTAGCGTTGAGTCAGGCTGGAACCAAGCTTTTCTTCAAACCGCCGCTCACGGAAATTCGAGCCTGTTCCGAGATGCTAGCCGAACCAGTTCGGCGTTCCGGAACGGTCGAGCTTCTTAAAAAGCTGAAGGTCGGTCAGTGCCTTCTGTTATCCGATTTCACGTACATCGGAGACTCGCTCCAACCCAGCTCCGACTGTATTCAGGTAAGCATCAACTTTCCGACATCTATTATTGAATAAACAAGTAGGAGGATTTGTCATGAACATCCCGGATTGATTTTTTGAAAACCCTGTTTCTCCCGAGTACACTGATCTGCTATCAACTATGAGGCCCGCCATCTATTTTACAGAGCCTCCATGTCACACTTCCGGCGATTGTGAATACATCGATTGTGGTGCTATCACGCTGCGTGACCAGAGCCTCTTCTTTAACTGCGGCTATGTCGTTCCCCCTTTAAACGCCCAATATGAGGAAGTACAACCCGATTTGCATTCTTTGGAGCGTTATGATTTTTCAAAAATGCCAGATCTTCCTTGGTACCCTTAATCCCTCTTTAAGAGTCCTATATCTCAAAAAGATATGCTTATTATGAAAAGCCACCTGTGCTTTCCATCATTTTGCGAAAGGAGAGAAAAGTTATGATTGATAAGCAACAGGATTTTCTTACACTAACAGGTGCGGCGCGCCGTGCACGGAGCGAAGGTTATGATATAACATACCACAGTCTCCGCAATCTCGTAGCCGCCGGTTACATAAGTCACGTACCGAACGGATCACGTATCTACGTGTTTTACCCCAATGTGATCCGCTTTCTCCAGAAGGGGCTCACGGCTGAACAGAGCCTGGACTACCAGCTCTCCCGCGCCCGTAACTGATCTAACCGTTCGCCCTCAGTATCCTCCGATGCTGAGGGCATTTTTTGAAGCAGGAGGTTCAAATCCATGTTCTGTGAAAATTGCGGTCATCAAATCTCAGATACCGCTAAATTCTGCTCTGCCTGCGGTCATCCCGTTGACACAGCGCCATCCCCCGGTGCAGTAGCTCCACCTGCCGTTCCAGCCAAACGAGAATCGCCCCGGCTGAAAGCCTCGTCTGGCAATGGCAGCATCACACGAATGTCCGGAACACGCCGGAAGCCATGGCTGCTCCGAATGCCAATCCCTGATCCTCACACCGGAATTACAGTCATGAAGGCTGTTGGCACCTACGTCACCCGTGAAGAAGCAGAAGCTGTCCGCGCAGAGATGATGAAGCGTCCGGCCACACCCTATCAGGACTCTACCCTGCAGGACTGCTTCCGGATGTTCAAAGAGTCCCGTGAATATAAGGGCCGGTCCGATAAGGCTCGCGAGCTCTATGACATTGCGTGGAAATATCTCCGTCCGCTGTGGCACTTCAAAATTGCCGCCCTCTATGCGCAGGACTTTCAAAACATCTTAGACAAGATGGCCGATAACGGCCTGTCTCAAAGCATGTTGGAAAAAGAGCGTACTCTTATCAGTAAGCTGTATCGCACAGCCATTGGCTGGCGTGTCGTGGATGCCAACCTTGCATCTGTCCTGAAAGTCGAAGGACGCAAATCTCCGGAACGCGAGATTTTCACGGACGAACAGGTGACGCTGATCCTGAGCCAAAAGAACACGCCCACCGGGCAGATGGTAATTGCTCTTCTGGCCTGCGGAGTGCGTATCTATGAGCTGCTGCACTTCAAGCACGAAGATTTTCACCGCACGGAATCCGGTGCTTATCTGATCGGCGGCTGCAAGACCGAAGCCGGACGCAACCGCATTATTCCCATTCTCGACTTTGGCATTCCGGTTTTTGAACATGCGTATGCCACCTCTGTGGAAAACGGTCCGCTCTTTCCCAATGGAAAAGGCGGTTTCTGGAATGAGAAGAACTGGCGTAATCGCAAGTTCTATCCTTTCCTGGAGGGAATCGGCATCCAGCCGAATCCTTACGACGAAAATGGTAAGCGCAAACCGGAGTTTGCCGGGAAGCTTGCCACTTATACGCCCTACACCACCCGCCATACCTACGCCAGCCTTTGTGACCGCGCAGGCGTCAACAAGGATATCCTGAAACGCGCTGTCGGGCACACGTCCAAATCCAAAACGCTGGATGAAGTCTATCTCCATCCGAAAGCGACCCAGATGATCGAAGCCTTTGATAAGGCCAATCAGCTGGTCAATGATGAAGTTCTGACCACAACGAAGGCATAACGACTTCAAAGAGAAAAGCTGCCGATCCGTGAGAATTTTTCTCTCATGGATGGCAGCTTTCTTTTTTGTTTGCACAATTCACTTTCTGGTACTCAACTACATTCTTGCTTACCTTTGCGCCCGATTCAAAACAGAAATCACCGTTTACAGGCACCATTTGCAGGTAACCTAGAAAACAGAATAATAGCACTCCGGTGCCGACAAATCTGTTTTCAACACTATATTCGACGATTGATCCGTTGCAATCACAGGTCACCCGCGGTATCATTGGTTCGTAGGATTTAATGCAATGGAAGGTCGGCGTTCAAATGATTGTTTTAAGCCTTAACCTGTGCCGTGGTGGTTTACATGACACTATGCGGAAGTTCTTTAATTGAAAAAGTCATTAAAGAAGATTTCTCTATTGAGTTGATGTTACAAAACCATGTACAATATAAACGTGATCGGTTTCCTGTTTGGCTGACACACGATCAGTCAAATGGAAACAGAGATGTAAGACGTTCAGTCAGCGAAGGTCAAAAATTCAAGAAAGAGGAGAAAAAACATGAGCAAATTCACTGACAACGCCAGTGAGAAGCTGCTTGTGGTCGCTGGAAAGATCAGCAACCAAAAGCACATGGCATCCATCAAGAATGCATTCTACACCTTGATGCCTGTTATTCTGACCGGCGCGTTCTGCACACTGATCTCCAATGTTGTGTGCTCTACCACTACCACCGGCATCAGCCTGGCGAAGCTGCCCGGTATGTCCTGGCTTGGAATGTTCACCGATCTGTTCAACGCTGCCAACTATGCGACGCTGAACTTCTTTACGGTGGCTGCCGTATTCCTGATCGGTATGGAGCTTGCCAAGCAGAACGGCCTGGGCAATAGCCCGGACTCCGGCGTTGTGGCTGTGTGTTCTTTTATTTCCGTCCTGCCTACTTACGTTGTGACCACCGTAAATGATGTTGAGGTCACCGTTCCCAATGTGCTGGGCAAGGATTATACCGCAGCTCGCGGCCTGTTCCTTGGCATGGTCATTGCACTGGTCTCGGTGGAGATCTACAGCAAGTTTGTAAAATCGCATGTGTTCGACTTCAAGATGCCGGACACCGTGCCCGCGAACGTGACCAAGAGCTTCAGCTCCCTGTGCCCGTTCGCATTCACCGTTCTCATCTGCGCAGCTGTCAACTTTGCGCTGGTCAAGCTGTGCAATAAGAGCCTTTACGAGCTGATCTACACCTTCCTGCAGAAGCCGCTGGAAAGCGTCATGCAGGGTCTGCCCGGCCTGCTGATCCTCATGCTGGTGGCACAGCTGTTCTGGTGCATCGGTATCCACGGCAACCAGATCATCAAGGCTGTCCGCGACCCGCTGCTGAACGCAGCCATTCTGGCAAACACCGACCTGATCGCACAGGGCGTCACCGACATGAGCAAGTACAACATCATCAACATGAGCTTCTGGGACACCTATATGTCTCTGGGCGGCTCCGGTTGTACTCTGGGTCTGATCATTGCGATCTTCCTGTTCTCTAAGCGTGCAGATTATCGTGCCATCGCCAAACTGAGCGTTGGCCCTGGCATCTTCAACATCAACGAGTGCATGACCTTTGGTCTGCCTATCGTGCTGAACCCCTATCTGGTTCTGCCCTTCATCATCACCCCGCTGATCAACGGCACCATCGGCTACTTTGCTACCAAGATCGGCTTTGCGGGTGTGGCTCTGTACGCGATGCCTTGGACTACGCCTCCGATCATCAGCGCATGGCTGTCCACCGGCGGCAGCATCGGTGCAGTGATCACACAGCTGATCTGCATTGCGGTTTCCGTTTTGATCTACACCCCGTTTGTGGTTCTGGCAAACAAGGAACCCGTTGCAGAGGAAGTCTGATCTGCACATGATCCCTTTGCATCTTGACTGAACTGCTTGACTTCTATCTGAAAGTGCTGCCCGCGTCGGGACCGTCCATGTGGCTCGGCCCGGGCTGCAGGGCAGCACTTCTTTTTTGAACGGAACGAAAGGAAAAATTATGCTCAGACACGTTACTTTGCCGCAGGGCTTCTTTCTGGGAGCAGCTTCCAGCGCATGGCAGACGGAAGGCTGGAACGGCAAAAAGGATACGCAGGATTCTTACATGGATCTGTGGTACAAAAACCATAAAAGCGCATGGCACAACGGCTACGGTCCGGCTGTGGCGACCAACTTCCACGATCGCTATCAGGAAGATGTGGATCTGATGAAGCAGATCGGTCTGCAATGCTACCGCACCTCCCTGAACTGGGCACGGTTCCTGACCGACTACGAGAACGTGGTGGTGGACGAGGAATATGCCGCTTACTTTGAAAAGATGATCGATGCCTGCCTCGCAGCAGGTGTGGAGCCCATGATCTGTCTGGAGCATTACGAGCTGCCCGGTGAGCTGTTCACCAAATATGGAGGCTGGGGTTCCAAACACGTCGTTGACCTGTTCGTCCGCTACGCCGAGGCTGCGTTCCAGCGGTTTGGCCGCAAAGTGAGATACTGGTTCGCTTTCAATGAGCCGGTTGTAGTGCAGACCCGCGTTTATCTGGACTCTGAGCGCTGGCCTTTTGAGCAGAACAGCCAGAAGTGGATGGACTGGAACTACAACAAGGCGCTGGCGACCAACCGTGTGATGAAGCTGTTCAAGGAAGGCGGCTATCGTCAGCCCGGCGGCAAATTTGGCACCATCATCAATGTGGAGATGGCCTACCCCCGTTCCAGTTCCGCTTACGACCGCGAGGCCGCAGAAATGTACGATCTGTTCTACAACAAAGTATTTCTGGACCCCGCAATCAAGGGCGAATTCCAGCCGGGATTCTTTGATCTGCTGGAAAGCCACGGCATCCATGTGGACGCGACCCCCGAGGAGCTGAAGGATATCAAGGAAAACACCATGGACTGGGTGGGTCTGAACCTGTATCATCCGAACCGTGTCAAGGGGCGCACCACCGCAGTGAACCCCAAAGCTCCCTTCCACCCCAACTTCTACTATGAAGAGTGGGATATGCCGGGACGCCGCATGAACCCCTTCCGCGGCTGGGAGATCGGCCCTGAGATCATGTATGATATGGGCATTCGGATGCGTGATGAATACGGCAATATGCCCTGGTTCATCTCCGAAAGCGGCATGGGCGTAGAAAACGAGCAGCGCTACCGGGACGAGAGCGGCATCATTCAGGATGATTATCGCATCGACTTCATCAAGGAGCATCTGGACTGCGCGATCCGCGCCGCCAAAGAGGGCTGCAATTGTCAGGGCTATATGCTGTGGGCATTTACCGATAACGTAAGCCCCCGCAACGCATTCAAAAACCGCTACGGGCTGGTGGAGATCGATCTGGAGCACAACCGGGATCGTCACCTGAAAAAGAGCGCGTTCTTCTACAAACAGACGATCGAGCAACAGTCCTTTGATCTGGAGGACGACAGCACCGAATACCGGTAAGCGGCACCGCAATGCTTTCTGCAGGGCGGAAAGCAGGAAAGGATGAACGTAAACATGGCAGCACAGAAAAAGAAAAAGCAAAAGACCACCTACTATCAGGTGACCCCGCAGGCTACCACGGAACAGCAGCTGCGCATCCAGAAAATGCGCGACGAGCTGAACGCGCCGGATCCCAACGATCCTCACGTTTTCACCCGGTACAAAAAGATCACCTATCCCTTTGTGGTGCTGTTTCCGCCCTATGCACTGTACCGTATCTGGTGCAAAAAATCAGAATTCAGTCAGCGGGAAAAATATGTGCAAACGGCGGTCTGTGTGCTCATCCTGTTCTACTTTATCGCATTCCGGCTGAACTGGCTTTGAAAAATATGTTTCCAATATTACTCAATCAACAAGGAGGATCTGATTATGGTGATCGTAAATGCTCCGCTGCGTGCGGATCTCTTTCGTGAAAAGGCTGAGGGCCTGGGTCTTGTGTTTGTTTCCAAGGTGGGCATGAAGCTCAGCTTCAATGCACCCAACGGCGATGACGCGGAGAAGGCTGCTGAGCTGAAGAAGCTGTGCAAGGCAGACCCGCAGCTGAACACAGTTTATTTCCAGTGTACGACTGCCTGATAAAGGCACCGAATGGAGGGAAGTGCGCGAATGCTAGGAGCGAAGGAGCGGGCACTGCTGCTGGCCCTTTCTGAAACAGAATATTGTACTTCCGGCACGCTGGCAAAAGCGCTGGGAGTAAGCTCCAAGACAGCGCAGGGCATGGTAAAGAATCTGCGCGAAAAGCTGCAGAAAAACGGTGCGGACATTCTGGCCCGCACCCGCCATAGCTATCTTCTGCAGGTGAATGACCGCGCCCGGTTCGAGGCTCTGTGCAGCGGAGAAAACGCTGCCGCACAATTTATTCCTTCCGGCAGCGAGGAACGGGTACGTTATCTGCTGGTGCTGCTGCTCAGTCAGGTAGACTATGTAAAGCTGGATGATGTGAGCGAGGAGCTATACGTCAGCAAATATACCATCTCCGGCGACCTGCATCAGGTGGAGGAAGAACTGGCAAAGTACCATCTGTCGATCCTGCGGCGTCCGAATTACGGCATCCGCGTTACGGGCAGAGAGATCGATATCCGCAACTGCACGGCACATGTGCTGGCGAATTACAACAACATGATGCCGGACGGCGGTGCAGGCTACCGCAATATGGCACAGCGCATATCACAGTGTCTGATGAGCGCGATGCACAAGTACACGCTGCATTTTTCCGAGATCAATTTCCGCAATCTGGTCAACACCGTCTTTGCAACCATCCACCGCGCATTGCAGCACGCATTTATTCCGCTGCTGGAAGAGGACAGCGCACCGGACATCAACGAGAATGTGTATGCCGCCGCCCACTATCTGGCAGAGCTGCTGGAGGCACAGTTCGACATCCGTCTTCCGGAGCCGGAGGTGCTGTTTCTGGCCTTGAATATTGCCGGAAAATGCAACTACAGCAGCGTAGACCGCGGGGATGAAAACGTGGTCATCGCTCCGGAGATCATGGCGCTGGTGGACAGCATGCTGGAATCCATCTACGAGAGCTTCAAGCTGGATTACAGCACAAACTTTCTGCTGCGCATGAATCTGGGGCAGCATCTGGTGGCAATGGACATTCGTCTGCGTTATGGGATGCCCATTGAAAACCCGCTGCTGTGCGAGGTGCAACTGCACTACTCGCTGGCGTACGCACTGGCAGAGCAAGCCGCCATCCCCCTGCACCGGCACTACGGGCGCAATGTTTCGGAGGATGAGATCGGGTTTCTGGCCTATATTTTCCAGCTCACACTGGAGCAGGAACGGAAAGGCTTTGAAAAAAAGAATGTTCTGGTGGTGTGCTCTTCCGGCGGGGCAAGCTCCCGCCTGATCGCTTACCGGTTCGAGGAAGAGTTTTCCAAGTATCTGGATCACATCGAAGTATGTGACGTTTTTCATCTGGACGGATATGATTTTTCCAGGATCGATTATATCTTTTCCACGGTGCCCATCCACCAGAAAGTGAATGTCCCCATCATCCGGGTAGAGGATTTCCTCAACCAGTCCAGTATGCGGGTCGTACAGAGCATTCTGGAAGGCAGCTCGGCGGATTTTCTGTCCGCGTATTATCAGCCGGAGCTGTTTTTCCCTCATGTGGAAGGCTCTACCAAGGAAGAAGCGATCTTTAACCTATGTACGCAGATCAATCGGGTAATGCCGCTGCCGCAGGGCTTCTATTCGGCGGTACTCAAGCGCGAGGAACTTGCCCGCACAGATTTCTGCCCGCTGGTGGCGTTCCCGCATGCGTACAAGGTGCTGAGCGAAAAAACCTTTGTGGCTGTAGGCATTCTGGACGAACCCATCCGCTGGGTAGAAAACGATGTACAGGTGCTGCTGCTCATCTCGATCGCAGATGGGGAGCACCCGGAGCTTCAAAAGTTCTATCTGTCCATTACCTCCTTCATGCAGGATACCGCCCGTGTAAAAAGCCTGATCCAATGCCGGGATTACGCCTGGTTTATGCGGCTTCTGTATGGGGAAAACGGTGGAAGCAAAGAGAATAACATCCAAAAACAAATCAGCAAGACGCAAAAGGAGTACTGATCGTTATGAGCGAAGATATGGAAGCATTATACGAGGCATCCTTTACCCTGATCGGCATTGCAGGCGATTCAAAGGCGGAAAGTATGCAGGCCATTGATTGCTGCAAGCAGGGTGATTTTGAAGGTGCCCGCAAGCATCTGGCTGCCGCCGATGAGACCATGGTAAAAGCCCACGATGCCCAGACCGAGATGCTGCAGCAGGAGGCCGAAGGCAACCCTGTGCCGGTAAACATCATTCTGGTGCACGCACAGGATCATTTGACCATGGCGCAGGTAATGCGCGATATGGCTGAGCAGTTTATGGATCTGTACCAGACGGTGCAGACCCTGAAAGAAAACAAGTAAAATCATCATTCAGAAAAGGAGTAAGTAGTATGAAGATCTTGTTAGCTTGTTCCGCAGGTATGTCCACCAGTCTGCTGGTCAATAATATGAAAAAGTTTGCCGATGCCTCCGATGTCATCGAGGCACGCCCTGTGCGTACCGTGCCGGATATTCTGGACGACTGGGATGTGCTGCTGCTGGGCCCGCAGGTGCGCTATCTGGAAAAGGAATATAAGCCTCTGTGCGAGCAGAAGGGCAAGGGCTTTGGCGTGATCCCCATGCAGACCTATGGCCGCATGGATGGCAAGGGCTGCATGGAACTGGCACGCAAGGCCTTTGCCGACAAGTGATTTTTGAATAAGAGGGAACGGAAGAATGAAAGAGTTTGAGTATACCGTACAGGATCAGCTGGGCATCCATGCCAGACCGGCTGGTCAGATCGCAAAACTCGCCAAGGCACACCCGGATTGCGAGATCAGCTTTGCGAAGGTCGGCGGCTCCAAAACAGCAAACGCTGCCCGTGTGATGGCACTGATGAGCCTTGGTGCAAAGCCCGGGGATGTGCTGCACATCACGGTAGAAGGCGCCGATGAAGAGGCTGTGACCGCTGCAATGCAGAATCTGCTGAATAGCGAAAAATTGTAATCATCTTACGCTGCGGGATGCAGCAGAACAGATTCCTCCTTGAAAAGCAGCCCGGAACGAAGGATCCGGGCTGCTTTTTTGCAATTTTGCCTAAAAATATAACGTTGATCCGTAGATTGCGGCGCAAGACCCTCTCGTGCCGTCACTGCCTTAAACCCTTGGATCACCCTGAAAACGAAACCTGCGATCACAAAACAGAAAGGATGTCAAGCTATGGCCATACTAAAATTACAGCCCGCCTGCCGCGAAACGATCTGGGGCGGGCAGCGTCTGCGAAAAGATTATCACATGCAGTACGAAGGTGCCAACATTGCGGAGGCGTGGATGTTATCCTGTCATCCGTCTGCTCCCAGCATGATTGAAAACGGAACCTATGCCGGCAAAACGCTGCAGCAGTATCTGGATGCGGAAGGTCCGCAGGTGCTGGGCAGCTTTGGGATGCTGTTTCATCCTTTTCCGGTCCTGATCAAACTGATCGATGCAGCACAGCCGCTGTCCATTCAAGTACATCCCTCCAATTTCTATGCCATCAACCACGAGCATCAGTATGGCAAAACAGAGATGTGGTACGTTGTGGATGCCGAGCCGGGAGCATTTTTATACTACGGCTTCCGGCAGCAGATCACCCGGGAGGAATTTGCCCGGCGGATCGAAGACAATACACTGCCTGAGGTGCTGAACGCAGTACCTGTGCACAAAGGGGATTGCTTCTATATCCCGTCCGGCACAGTCCATGCGATCGGAAAAGGGATCCTGATCGCCGAAGTCCAGCAGAATTCGGACGTGACCTACCGCGTTTACGATTATGATCGCAGGGATGCCGCCGGCAAACCGCGTCAGCTGCACACAAAACAGGCGCAGGACGTTGCAAAGCGGACACCGCCGCGTGACGATTATAATTTTGGCGGACATCTGATCCGGTGCGAGTACTTTACGGTAGACCGCATGACCGGCAGTTTTACGGATGAGTGCGATGACGAGTCGTTCACTTCGCTGGTGATACTGGATGGAAACGGCACTTTGACCGGAGAGAACGAGACGATGCCGCTGCAAAAGGGCGACAGCCTTTTCCTGCCCGCAAACAGCGGTTCCTATCGCGTGGAGGGAAACACCGTGATTCTAAAGACCCGCGTTGGTACTATCTGAAGGAAATTGGTATAAATAGGTTTTGTTGGACTACTTATAATGGCATCAGATATTTTTTGATGTTTTTTCAGAATAGTGAAAGGCCACTCAAACTAACGCCGTTAAGTCAGTGATGGTCACCACAAGTCGATGCATTGAACACTTTCTCTGGCTCAAACTTTACCAAAATCAGGGTCTTTATACCACCAGACAAACCAATCGGCGGAATTTTTCCCAAGACCGGGCTATCAATGACACCACTGTCGATAACGGTAGACTTATCCACATCCTGAATCATTTCCTTGACC
>PVMN01001972.1_pt1 | contig 24215 bp, 20 predicted proteins | sample 1853401 | NCBI WGS metagenome assembly PVMN01 (sample SAMN08533510, study PRJNA380276) | Human gut metagenome, whole genome shotgun sequencing project.
CAGGAATCGAATTTCCGAATTGTGCGAAAACGGCAGATCACGGATCAAGCTCAGCAATGTTTTCAGCTCGCACTGGCCTTCGGTCGTTTCCGGCAGTTCTTCCAGCGTTAAGCCATAATCCTGCATCAGCCGGTGAAAAGCGATCAGCTGGCGGTGAAAATCCGGATAACGCACCATGCGGCGATAAACCCGGCAGCGATCCTCCGCTCCCTGAATCCGCAGCGAAGCAATCAGACTGTCGCGCGTTTCATTTTCATTTTCCAACGCTTCCGCGCGGATGAGTCCGGATACCGTACCGGCCGCGTAATGGGTCAGAAAGCGGCAGTTCTGTTCTTTGATCTTCGCTTTGATCAACACACTGTGCAGGTATCCCGGCGCCAGCAAATTTGGTATTTTCATGACGATCGCCTCCGCTGTTTTCAATATGCTTCATTTTATCATAGAAGCCCGTTCGCCGCAAAAGCCAGAACTTGCCTGAAAACGCAAAAACAGACGAATTTGAGGTTCGTCTGTCAGGGATTAATATGCAAAACGGTCTGATTCTCATCCATCGTTAATTGGCTCAGCGTCGGCTGGGAGGCTTCGACGATCAACACGTGACCCATGGCGTAGTCTTGATCGTCCTGATACCATTTTCCTTCCCGCAGGCCGCGCAGGAAAATTTCGAGGCCGGTGCGGAATTCGCCTGCGCCTTCCTGCGTGGAGACGATATTCACCGTTTTGGAATATTCATAGTCCGGCGGATCCGGCAGATCATTGTAGCGCTACTCATAGTTCCCCGGCGGCAGGATCAGCTGCAGGCTGCCGTAACCGAGTTTCGGATTCTCGCGGAACACCACTTCGTCAAAGTAGAAGGACAAATAGACGCGGTCCAACTCGTCCGTCTGCATTAAATGAATTGTCTGCGGCTGGAACAGCTCTGGAAAATCCTGACGGATCGGAACTTCCTCATAGCTGGAAAATTCGATCATCATCAGCGGAACACCGATGCCGGTGAGGATCACGCTGGCGATCAAGGCGATCAGGTACGGCCGTTTCTTCGTCGCGGGTCTTACGATCCGCCACAATCCCGAAACCACCGCCTGGAAAATACCGATCAGTCCCAGGCAGACCAATGTCAGTCCCCATAGCTTCGCTCCCTGAAACAACAGGAAGACAAGCAAGCCGAAGCCGAAACAGAAGACAAATTCGCCAAGGCCAAACGGAATCAGAATCAGCAGCGTGATCAGCTGCACGATCCCGATCATCAGCCAGGCCGCCGCCTTGCCAATCCCCCAGCCATGTTTTTTCTTTGTTTTTTCCTCATTATTATAATAAGGGTAATGCATGCGCGGCTGAATCAGCGGATCGATCGGATCTTCCAGGATCCGTTCCTCCAGATCCTCCTCTTCCAACGATTCAGTTATTTCCGTGAAGGTCTGATCCACCGTCGCTTCCGCTGCTTCTGCCTGATCGAAAGCCTCCGCCTCTTTTTGTCGTTCGACCTTTTCTTTTGCCTCAGCGTCAGAATTTACGGTCTGTGCGCTGTGGCGTTGGGGTGAGCAGGCATCGTCATGACGCCTGCCGAATTCGAACACGAGCGGCTTTTTAAACAAATCCCGGAGTGTGATCTCTTTGTTTTCTAATCCCTGGGAAATAAAACTCGCCAGCACCAGGACGACCAGGCAGAGATAAATCAGGTTGATTGTAAGGCGAACGAAGAAGTTCAGCGTCGCCGCTAAAAAGCCCGGCAGGATGGCGCGCAACAAACTGACGAGGATTGTTTCCAACAAGGAAAACGGAATTTTCATCAAGCCGACGACGACCAGGGCGATCAAAATCAAGGCGATCAGCCGGATCACAGCTTCCATGCTGAGATCATTGAAATGCTGCGTAAAATAACTGACGGCTGAATCGATGCCCTGAGTCATGACATTGACAACGTTATCAATAATATCCCGGCTTGAATCCCGGGTATACTTGGCGTCGATTTTATAAGCGCTCAGGATTTCCCGCGCCAGATCATCGAGGTTGCCGAAGTCGGCGACCGCTTCATCCTCGGTTTTGCCTTCCTGCAGCTTGTTGTCGATATAGCCTGAATATTCGTCCAGGATATCCTGGATTTCATCGCGTTTGAGCAGATGCAGCTTATGTTCTAATTTTTCAAGAAATTCTTTCTTCGTCATCGTGATTTCCCCCTTCCAGGAAAAGATTTAATTGCTTGGAGAATGCCAGCCATTCGGTTTTCAGCTCATTCATCGTCGCCAGTCCCAGCGCGGTGATGCGGTAATATTTGCGCGGCGGTCCTTCCGTCGATTCGACCAGGTAGGTTTCAAAGTATTTCTCATTGGTCATGCGTTTAAGCAGCGGATAAATCGTGCCTTCATTGACCTCAACGACCTGGCAGACCCGCTTGACCAGCTCGTAGCCGTAGATATCGTGCTGGCTGACGACGACCATGACAACCAGGTCAAGCACGCCTTTTTTAAATTGTGCGTTCATGGCGATCCTTCCTTCTGATTACTATGCTAAACCTACTACCTTGCAATGTCAAGTAGCTAAACATCATGTTTTTGCCAGTTTTTACAGCTTAGGGACAAATTTTACTTTTTTTTATCGGCTGATTGTGATAAAACAGATATAGAAGAAACTGAAACAGGGGGACCAAGCAAAATGGCAATTTATCAAATCTTAGAAGAAATTAAAGATGTCAGAAAAGAGGGGGAGCTGTGCGACTTCAACGGCTACCTGGAAGATTATCTGGAAGTGATTGATTCTTCCGAAGATCAGCCGATGAAGGATATCCTGCACGCACTGTTTGAAGAGAATCATGATCTGAAAATCTGCGTTAATCTGCGCGCCGATATTAACCGGCAGGTCATTTCCAATCAGATCATCCGGTATAAGGACGCGTTTAAGCTGCAGGGACATCCGGTGATTTGCCCGGTGATCATTTACGGCAAGCAGGACGATGCGGAACGCGCTCTGATTTTAGTTCAGCACAGCGACCGCAGCTATCTGTATGCCAAGGGTCTCTATTACACGCTGACTGAACCATACAGCTTCTTAGCCGACTGCAAGAATGAACTGGTGGCCGTCACTGCCGAGAGTGTCGACGGCGTACTGGCAACGTTCCGCAAGCTGTTCAGCGTCAAGGCCGGCGCTTTGCAGCGGGAAGCGGACCGCAATCGTTTCTCCAACTATGAACAGCTGAAGAAGGACGCGCTGGACGAAGCCGAAGCGGTAAAGGAAAACGCGGAAACAGAACTGCGGGAAGCGGAAGATAAGGAAGCGATGATCTATTCGTTGGTCGTCCGCTGGTTCTTACTGAAAAAGGTCGTTTATGTTCAGTATATGGTCAATAAAGATATGCTTCAGAACGTACATGAAGGCAATATCAAAAAACAGCGGAATCAGGCGAAGATCAACGCCGATGAAATTCCGTTCATCTCGTACAGCGAGCTGTGGAGAAGCATTTAATCTGAAAATTAAATTGACAGTCATGGGAAATTAATCCATGGCTGTTTTTTTTGTTGAGCAGAATTTTTGCGATGATCGCAATAGAAATGAGTGTTGGATTGGAAAGACTTAAAAAAACAACAATACAGGGAAAGATTAATCAAGGAAAAATAATAAATTCTATAATTTCATATAATCTATGAATAATTTATTCGACACAAGCAGACCTCCATGATAGACTAAGGAAAAGGGAGGAAACTCATGTATGACAATGCAGGTCAGCTTTGAAAAAATCGACGTCACCCCGGCGCTTCCCGTCCGGCTTTCCGGCTTCGGCAAGGTCCGCTGGGCGCAGACCGCCCATGATCCACTGTATGCCCGTTTGCTTTTGTTCAGCGGGGAACAGGAAACGCTGTGGATCCAAATCGACTGGTGCGCGGCGGACGCTATGCTTTATCAACAGATCGCGGAGTTAACCGGGATTCATACCCCAAATCTGATTCTTTCCACGACGCACACCCATTCTGGTCCCTGCGGTACTGTGCGCTGCGATCAGGGCATTTTAAAGGGCTTGGATCCCGTCTTTGGCGATTATAACGCCTGTTATGTGATGGAAACTGCCCGGCGCATCGCGGATGGGGTTCAACGGCTGCGGACGCGGAAGCAGCCGTTTGAATGGCGGATTCTGCGCGGGACTGTCAGCGGTTTAGGGACGGACCGGCATGACCCGAAACTGCCGAGCGATCAGGATGCTTTTATTCTGGAATTGATCACGCAGGATCAAAAACGCTGTCTGTGGACGCGGATGGCATGTCATCCGACGGTGCTCAACGGTGAGAATCTGATGTTGAGCGCGGATTTCCCCGGCGCTTTGGAAACTTGTTTTGAGGATGCGGAACTGGTTGCTTTCGTCAACGGCAGCTGCGGCGATATGAGCACACGGTTCACCCGCCGGGAATCCAGCTTCGCGGAAATGGAACGTCTGGCGCGGATGGCAGCTGATCAATTGAAAACACTGCTGAATCAGCCGGAACCGTTGTCCCCAGGTGAGAGTCTGACGCTCAGCGTTCATCAGAACACCTTCAGAGTAAAGGCTAAGGTCCTCGATCCGGTTGAGGTTGCGGAAGAAAAAGTCAGAACTTTGAGTGCTCAGGTAGAACAGGCGCGCCGTGAAGGAGCTGACGCGCAGGCGCTGCGCTTGTTGGAATCACTGAAAGAAGGCGCAGAGAATAATTTACTGTCCTGCCGTAACGCTTCCGGTCTGCGTGAAATCCCACTGTCTGTTTCCTGCATCCGGCTGCCTTCTGTTAATTTGATCACCGTGCCGGTCGAGCTTTTCAGCAAGCTGAGCAATCCGGTGAAGACTCGCTGGAACGCGGAATTTATCGGCTACACAAACGGGTATTCCCTGTATATGGCGGATGAAAACGCCTTTGATCAGCAGTTCTACGAAGCGATGAGCAGCCCGTTTAAAAAGGGCGCCGGAGAACAGCTGATCCGGGAGATCGGCGACTGGCTGGCGACGTTATAGAAATAACTTCAGGAATAAATCCATAACAACCTCCTGCCAGAGGATGTTTATGGATTTCCGCTTTATTGTACATGTGATTGAGATTTGCGGGCGGCCTGTCTCAGGCCGCTTTTCCAATCTTTGCCTTGAGCATGGACTGAAGCGGCGTAAGCATGAAAGATTTCCCGCGCATGCGTTTTAAATCATGGTATAATAAACGCGAGTTTATAAAATCAGACTAAAGCTCCAGAACTTGGGCAAGGGGGAACAAAATGAGAAATTCCTGGATATTTCCGGTGTTGTTTTTTATGATCATCTTTGGATTCGGCGGGATGTTCAGCGGCCTGCTTTTTCCGTTGATCATCTTTTTTATAATTTATAAGTCGGTGACGAAGAATAACGAAGGACGGGAAACCGTGCGCCGGCGTTCTTCTTCCGGACAAAGCCGCACGCGTCTGTCAGGCCGGCAGAGCGACCTGGTGAACGAAGCGCTGGGCCGTTATTTCCGCACGCATGAAAAGCTGCCGCTGCTGGAAGAAATCAGCCTGCGGCCGGAAAAAGCGGAATATACCGGACTGCGCAATTTAATCCTGTTGAAAGACGACGACTGTATCGGCACGCTCGACGAGTTCGGTGAGCGTTACCCGCGGCTGTATAACGAAGTCCTGCGCTTACTGGTGGAATTCGCCAAGCAGCCGCAGCCGGAAGAAAAACCGCGGACCGCAGCCGCTCCGGAACCGGAAGCTGCACCGAAAGAAGAACCAGCCGCCCCGCAGCCGGAGCCGGAACAGCCGGAACTTGACCGGGCTGAAGCTTACATTGAAAAAATCAACGCTCTGAATACCGAGATCGCCAACGAATCGATTACCAACGGTCTGTATCAGACCTGTGCGCTGTTGAAACACCTGGCGATCGCCGAGGAAAAATTCCCGGAAAATAAAGACAAGCTCGACAAGCTTTACCAATACTATCTGCCGATCCTCTTGGACATTCTGGAAAATTACAAGAATATCGGCCAGTCTGCGGCCAACCATGAAGATTTCCAGGAGGCTGAGGATCGCCTGAACAAGACGATTATCCTGATTAACGAAGCGATGAAAACGATCAGCGCAACGATGGCGGAAGATGATCTGATGAGTTTATCAGCCGATATGACCACGCTGGAAGCACTGCTGAAAAAAGACGGACTAGTTCAGGAAGGCACGCTGTCGAGCGTCAGAAAGTAGGTGAATCCATGAGTCAGAAACGCAAAAACACCGATTATTTAGACGATTTATTCGATAAACATTTCAACGATAAAGATTTCATGAATACCAACCTTGCCGATTTTGGACAGATGGTGCGCGAAACGATCAACGAAGAAGCCCGCAAACAGGGCTACGATACGATGAGCGATCTGATCAGCGGCGAGATTCAGGAAGGCCTCAGCGGCAACAGCCGGACCCGCAAACGTCCGGTGACCGCCGCCGTGCATCGCCGTCACGGCCGCTACCGCACCCGTTATGAGTATGTGCGGGAGATGCTGGAAAACATCGTGTATCCTCCCCGTCAGCGCGGCTATTACCGCGACGGACACCAGGATGCAGTCCAGCGTTATCTGCGCCGCATGGCCATCAATCAGAATGATATGATGATGTATGAAAAGATCGTCGACGAGGAAATCCGCAAATATTACCAACAGAACACGCGCCAGCGCAGCAATAAATACGACGAGGGCTATTACGACGGTCTGAAGCTCGTTGCCCGCGCGTTGAAACAATCCCGCGATCTGATGATGGAAGAGATCAGCGACCGGCTTGCGGCCGCACTGAAAGTCTACTAGAGGGCAGCCCATGGCGAAGGAAAAAGAAAAAAAAGATCTGGATCAGCTGATCAATTCGATGTTCCGCGGTCACCGGCTGAACACCGTGTCGGCGGAAGACTACCTTGAACAAGTCCGGAAAAGTCAAGATGAGATGCAGAGCGGGCTGGATCAGGCGCAGGCAAATCAAAAAAAAGCGGAGGATACGCTGAATACGACGGAAAACGCCGTCGATCAGCTCAATGCGATTCTGCGCCGGCAAAGTGAGGATTTACAAAAACAATCAGAGGCCCTGCGCGATCAATCCCGCGATCTGGGGTTTACCGATCAGGATTTCGCGAAGCTGCAGGCCGAGGTTCAGAAAGATTTCGGGATTTCGGTCGACGTTGAGAATCAACAAAAGCGTCAGGCTCAGGACCTGCAGGCCGTGCTGAACGGAATGCAGGAAACCGCGGCTCAGACCGGAACCGTCGTTTTAGGCCAGGAATCCTTTTTGGCCGATTTGTCGCGGGCCTTTTTCCGTCCGTTGGCCAGCGGTCAGCCGGAGGATCGGCTGCGCAATGTGTTTGTGATCAGCGGTCCGGCGGGCAGCGGCCGGCATCTGGCGTTGTCCACGATGATCCACATTCTGGCTGAAAAACACTGGCTGGCCAGCGCGGACGTCGTGACGATCAACGGCTCGCATTATGCCGGCAGCGAGCAGGAAAAGGTCTTCATTCAGGATATTTACGCGGCTTCCTGCGCACCGGCGGAAGTCATCGTCATCGAACAGGCGGAGGCGTTGTACCCGCCGTTTCTCAACCAGCTGATGAAGCTGTGTCAGAATGAAGAAGTGACGCTGAACAAGCGCTACGTTTTAAATAAAGGAAAACAACTGGTGGAAGCCGGCAGCTCGTTAGTGACGCAAACCGTATCCACTTTGAAGCTGACGAACAAATATATCGTCTTTCTGACAACTTCACGCAAGACGCTGATGCAGAACTTCCCGAATTCGATGGTGGAACAAATTCTTGATCAGCCGGCAGCGCAGCCGCTAAATCCGGAGGTGCTGCTGACGATTTACCAGAGGTTATTAAATGACAGCGTGCAGAACGCAAAGAAACAGCTGAACGTGACGCTGACCCTGGACGACGATGCGGCGCAGAAACGACTGGCGGTTCTGGAAACCTCCGCTGGAGCGCTGGCTTTGGAAAAGGATGTGCGTCAGCTGAACGCGGCGATCAACGAGCTGTGCCTGAAGCAGCCGGAGCCGGTTCTGGAAGTCCGTGCGGAAGCCGGACAGGAGTGGATATTTGAAGTGAACGGCCAGCGGTTGGCGATGTCGGATCTGATCCGGCTGGAAAAAGACGATCTCGACGCGATCCGAAAGGAAATGGACGCGATCGTCGGACTGCAGGAAGTCAAGGACACGCTGCAGTCGATGGAAGAACATTACAAAGTGACGCAGCTGCGGCAGAAACAAGGGTTAAAAGCCGCTCCGCTGTCCCGCCACATGATTTTTACCGGCAATCCGGGCACGGGCAAGACGACGATGGCCCGGCTGGTGGCCCGGCTGTTTAAGGCGCTCGGCTTGTTATCGCAGGGACAGCTGATCGAGGTCAGCCGCAGCGATCTGGTCGGCCGCTATGTCGGTCACACCGCGCCCCTGACTCAGCAGATCATTGAATCCGCGCTGGGCGGCGTGCTGTTTATCGACGAAGCCTATTCGTTAGTCCGCGGCAAGGACGACAGCTTTGGTTTAGAAGCCGTCGATACGCTGGTTAAGGGCATGGAAGATCACCGCGATGATCTGATCGTCATTCTCGCGGGCTACAGCCGTGAGATGGAAGAATTCCTCAACGCCAATTCCGGCTTGAAATCCCGTTTCCCGAATATTCTGAATTTTGCCGACTATACCGGCAGCGAACTGACGCAGATTGCGGTTTCGCTGGCTCAGGGCAAAGACTATGTGATCGACGAGCGCTGTCTGAATGATCTGACGATTTATTTCAATGCCGTTCAGATGAATTCCGCTGCCCGCAGCGGCAACGGCCGTTTAGCGCGCAACACGGTGGAAAAAGCAATTCTGAACCAGTCCCGCCGGATTCTCAATGACCCGCAGGCACGAATGGATCTGTTGCTTCGGGAAGATTTTGATCTCGAGCTTTCCTGATCATTCGCTTCCAATATGTCGGTAATATATAATGATATGCCGGCTTTAAGCTTAAAAATCCAGCTGTCCTTTGCGGCAGCTTTATTTGTTGGGAGATTGATCGAAAAGGGAAAGGCAGTGAGGAACGCGATCCCGGAAATGCCGGAATTTTCAGCCTCGATCGCGAAGAAAATAAAGAAGTTTCACAAACGAACAAAATTGATCGCTTCCGACCTTCGGGAGTTTCTTGACAAGCGGAAAGCGACCGTCTAAGATTAAAGAGGTAAACGTATCAGAATTGATAGAAAAGAGGAATAATCATGGCTGAAGAGAAAATTACGCTGACGCTGAATCCCCAGATGACCGAAGAAGAACCGATTGCGGAGCCAGCTCCGCAGTTAAAGACTGCGGATCAGCAGCAGGAAGTGCAGTTAAGCCCGGAAGAACAGAAAATGGTCGACGACTTTTCCAAGCAGATTGACGTCACCTCGTCCACGACAGTGCTGCAATACGGCGCGGAAGCCCAGAAGAAAATTGCGGACTTCTCCGATTCCGCTCTGCAGAATGTCAGAACGAAGGATTTAGGCGAGGTCGGCGAAATGATGGCGGATCTGGTCGGCGAGCTGAAAGGCTTCTCCGCGGATGAAGAAGAAGAAAAAGGCTTGTTCGGGATGTTCAAAAAGACGACGAACAAGATGGAAAAGATGAAGGCCCGGTACGACAAGGCGGAGCTGAACGTCAATAAAATATCCAAGGCACTGGAAGATCATCAGATCACGCTGATGCGCGATATCGCCCTTTTGGATCAGCTGTATGAAAAGAACATGGTCCATTTCAAGGAACTGACGATGTATATTTTAGCAGGCAAGAAAAAGCTGCAGGAAGTTCGCAGCAAGGATCTGCCGCAGATGATCGCCGCCGCCCAGAAGAGCGGTTTGCCGGAAGACGCACAGAAGGCGAACGATCTGGCCAACGCCTGTGATCGGTTTGAAAAGAAGATTCACGATCTGGAGCTGACGCGCACGGTCGCCCTGCAGATGGCGCCGCAGATCCGTCTGGTTCAGAATAACGATACACTGATGACGGAAAAGATCCAGTCGACGCTGGTCAACACGATTCCGCTGTGGAAAAGTCAGATGGTGCTGGCACTGGGCCTGAATCATTCCAAGCAGGCGATGGAAGCACAGCGCGAGGTCAACGAGATGACCAACCAGCTGTTGAAGAAGAACGCCGATACGCTGAAAATGGCGACGATCGAAACCGCCAAGGAATCCGAACGCGGCATCGTCGATATCGAAACGCTGCAGCATACCAACGAAGCGCTGATTTCAACGCTGGATGAAGTCGCTCAGATTCAGAAGGAAGGCCGTCAGAAACGGATTGAAGCTGAAGCTGAACTGCGTAAGATCGAAAAAGAACTCAATCAGAAGCTGCTGGAAATCAACCGCTAAGCCTGATTTTCAGACGTAAGGAAGGGCATCGGACGTTCACATGACGTTTCCGGTGCCTTTTCTGAGTGAATATTACGCAGAGATCAAGAGTTAAACAAAAAGAATTCCTTTCTTTGTCCGTGTGAAACGGAATGAGCCGGAATTCTTTTTTATCGTTCTATTTTCGCTGCGGATGAGAATGTTTCCAGTCAGGGCCTCTGCCGCTGCATGAAAAGGGCGCGGCTCACTTAACGTTATTCAGTTTGACTTTACCGTTCCTCTTCCGTCTGGAATGATTCGGTGGAAAGATTGGAGTATTCCTGACAGACCTCGATAAACGCTTGGGCGGAGGGCGTCAGGTATTTGTTGCGGTGATGAATGATGCTGCAGGTGCGGTTGGGCAGCGGGGAGGCCAGCGGCAGTCCGGCGACCGCGCCGCTTTGAATTTCGTTTTTGACCAGCTCATACGGCAAAATCGAGATTCCGATGTTCTCCTTGACGGCATTGATGATCGAACGGGTGCTCGTGCTTTCCCACAACGGCGTGATCTGAACTTCGGCGGTGACCAGCAGGGCGTCGACGACCTCCCGGGTGCCGCTGCCCGGTTCCCGTAGCAAGACCGGATAATCAGCGAGCGCTTTGACCGTGCACTCCGGATTCTGGGTCAGCGGATGCTTTGGGGCTGTGATGACAATCAGCCGGTCGGTGTAAAACGGTATGCAGACGATATCCGGCGAATAGGACAAGCTTTCCACCAACGCCAGGTCAAGCTGGTTCGTCAGCACTTTGTCTTCGATAATCCGCGAATTGTCGATCAGAACCTGAGTGCGGATCTGGGGAAACCGCAGGTTGAACCGCCGGACTAACTGCGGCAGCATCTGCGTCCCGGTTGAGATGCTGGAACCGATCCGCAGCGTCCCCGCGCTGTCCCAGTTTTTCAGCTGCGTTTCCATATCGTCGAACGATTCGATGATGTGGCTCGCATAGCTCAGCATTTTATTTCCCGATTCCGTCAGGTACAATTTCTTCGAGATTCGATCAAACAATAAAATCCCATAATAATCCTCCAGCTGCCGGATCGCCAGCGAGACCGCCGGCTGACTTAAATGCAAGCTTTCCGCAGCCTTGGTGATGCTTCCGGTGCGGCAGACTTCCACAAAAATCCGCAGATGACGCAGGGTCATAAGCAACGCTCCTTTCTGAAAAAGAGTTCATATCAAAAATGATATGTTATTTATAAAATTATATTATTGTCTTTATGAGAACACAAGTCTTATAATAAAGCGGGAGGAAGAAGAGATGACACAAATGGAAGAGAAGAAAAAGCCTTCAAAATTACAGATGTACACGAAAATGTTCGCTTCGACATTTACGTTAAGCATGTTTACGTTCGGCGGCGGGTTCGTTATTGTCCCGCTGATGAAAAAAAAGTTCGTCGACGAGCTGCACTGGATCGACGAGGAAGAAATGCTGGACATGGTGGCGATTGCCCAGAGTTCCCCGGGCGCGATCGCGGTCAACGGATCGATCATCATCGGCTACCGGCTGTTAGGGGTGCCGGGCGCGTTGGTCAACATCGTGGCGACCGTGCTGCCGCCGTTAATTATCTTAACGATTATTTCTTATTTCTACGCAGCGTTCCGCAGTTCGCCGATTGTCAGCGCCGTGATGCGCGGCATGCAGGCGGCGGTCGCGGCTGTCATTCTGGACGTCGTCTGGAATATGTTAAAGGGATTGGTAAAGGAAAAGAATGTCGTCAAGTATTTCCTGTTGGTTGCGGCGTTCATTGCCAGCGTTTACTTTAAGGTCAATATCCTGATCATCATCGTCGTTTGCGGCGCGATCGGCACGGTGGACTACATGGCGCGGGAGAAGAAAGCAAAAGAAGGGGAGGAACAGAAATGAATATCTTAGTCCAGCTGTTTCTGAGCTTTTTCCAGATCGGCCTGTTCAGCATCGGCGGCGGTTACGCGGCGATGCCGCTGATCCAGAGTCAGGTCGTTGAAATTCACCAGTGGCTGTCAATGACGCAGTTTGCGGATATCATCACGATTGCGGAAATGACGCCGGGACCGATCGCGATCAACTCCGCGACGTTCGTCGGCACGCATATCGCCGGTCTGCCGGGTGCGATCATCGCAACAATCGGCTGTGTGGCCCCTTCCTGCATCATCGTCTTATCCTTGGCTTACGTTTATACAAAATATAAAAACCTGTCGTTGATGAAGGGCATCCTGTCCGGTCTGCGGCCGGTCGTCATCGCCCTGATCGCTTCGGCGGGGCTGTCGATCTGCAAGCTGGCATTCTTCAAGGAAGGCGCGGCGGGCTTCGGACTGGAATTTTTGGATCCGCAGAATCTGATCTTCTTTGCGGCGGCGTTCTTCATTCTGCGTAAATGGGAACCAAGTCCGATCAAAGTCATGGTCGGCGTCGGTGTGATCAGCGCGCTGCTGAGCTTCATTTAACCTAAGTTGTAAAACGAAGGGACGGAATATTCACCGTCCTTTTCGTTTGTCCCAAAGCCGGTCAGCAGCGGATTTTCTGCCGATCAGGTAGACCGGAAGACGAAAAGCGCAGCCGGACTTTTGATTGATCGCGAAATTCCAGTCGTTTTGACCTTGAAATTTTGATACAATAAAAGCAGAGAGAAAGAAAGAGGGCTGTTATTATGAGTATTCCTGTACCGGCAAAATACATCGCCGACTTTGAAAAGCGCGGCTTCGGTATGTTTATCCACTGGGGGCTGTATTCCCAGTTAGCGCAAGGGGAATGGACGATGAATCTGCATCATATTTCCCAGGAAAAGTACAACGAGCTGTTCAACAACTTCACGGCGGAGGACTTCGACGCGAAGAAAATCGTCGCGCTGGCAAAGCAGGCTGGCATGAAGTACATCACGCTGACGACGCGGCATCACGACGGATTTTCATTATACGATACCCGCGGTCTGACGGATTACGATGTCATGCACACACCGTGCGGCCGGGATCTGATCAAAGAATTTGTCGAGGCCTGCCGCGAGGAAGATATTCTGCCGATCCTGTATCACACGACCCTGGACTGGGTTCATCCGGATTTTGATAACGATTTCGACGCCTATCTGGAATACCTGTCCAAGTCGGTGGAGATCCTGTGTACGCATTATGGTAAAATCGGCGGATTGTGGTTTGACGGAAACTGGTCCAAGCGCGATGCGGACTGGAAGCTGGATGAATTTTACGGCATGATCCGCCGGCTGCAGCCGGACGCGATGATCATCAACAACACCGGACTGTCCCGCCAGGGCGAAGCCGGTCATCCGGAACTGGATTCTGTTACGTTTGAACAGGGCCAGGCGACGCCGATGGACCGCGAAGGCAAAGCAAAGTACATCACGGCGGAAATGTGCCAGACGATGAACCGGCATTGGGGCATCGCGGCGCATGATCTGGACTACAAGAGTCCGCGTCAGATGATCGAACGGCTGTGCCATGCCCGTAAGGTCGGGGCCAACTACCTGCTGAACATCGGTCTGACCGGTCAGGGCGGCGTTACGAAGATGACGGAAGCCTTATTGGAAGTCATCGGCCAGTGGACGGCGATGGCGAAGGATTCGCTGTATGACGGCAAGGTGTGCGATATCCGCTGCAGCCATGAAAAAGACTTCGTGCTGGAAAAAGACGGAGCGGCGTATGTGTATGTCCATGATCTTCCGCTGCTGGGACCGAAGGACGTCGTCGCGGCGTATGAAAGCACTGATGAGGATCATTCACTGTCCAATCTGCACCGCAAGGTGAAATCGATCCGCTGGATCGACAACGGCGAGGAATTATTGTTCAGCCAGACGGAGGACGTCTGCAGCTACCGCGCGGTCGGCTTCCCGTATGGCAGCCACTGGATCGTGCGCGTCGCCAAAGTAGAGTTTGAATAAACTGTTTTGAAGCATAAACGAACCCTGGATGCAGGATTGCGGATAATTCCGCTTCCGGCGCCCGGGTTCGTTTTTATGTATATCAAGTCTTTTGATTCTTGATCACTTGAAATGATTATAATAGGTCGTGCGGAATTTCGACGGCGAACTGCCGGTCTTCTCCTTAAATTGCTTTGAAAAATAAAACGCATTTTTGTAATAAAGCAAACTGGCGATCTTTTCAAGGGTCAGGCTTTTATTCTCCAAAAGCTTATAAGCTTTGTTGATTCTATACTGAATCAGTAAGTCCTTTGGACTCTGCTGCAGAACTTTCGTGGTACATTGATACAGATAGCTGTTGGAGACATGAAGGTGGCTGCAGATCGAAGAAATATTGTTGTTATTCTGAAGATCAGCATTTAACAACTGATACATTTCTTCAATGAGCTTATATGGACTTTCGTCTTTCAGCTTAATTTTGGAGATATCAATGCGATCCGGGCTGAACAGCTGAAAAAGAGCCTTGTCGATCAAATAGGTTACGTCGCAGAGAGCTTCGCTGTTTGCCGTAAGGGTAGGGTGAGCGCAAGCGTTGCGGATGAAAAAAAGGAATGTCTCGAATTCTTTGATTTTGAAACAATAATGATCCTGGATCCGGCTGTTCAAAAGCAATTCGTCGGTAGTGCTGACACAGTTAAATTGAACTTCAACCAGCTCGATCGAATTAATTTTTGAAAAGACGGCGCTATGGATAACGTAAGGCGGAATCAGGATGCAGTCGCCGGCTTGAACCTGGAATTGACAATGATGAATAACGACGCTGCAGCCCCCGGAAGTGACAAAGAGAATTTTGTAATGCGGTTCGATGTTGTTGTAAAAATGATTCAGATAAGTATTTGCCCTTTGAGTTACCTTATAAATAGTATAGCTTGATGTAAACATAATGCCTCCTACTTATGAATATTATATATTTTAAACTAATTAATGCATAGAAATTATGTTATATTGTGATTAAATTAATAAATAGGAGGGAAGAAGATGAAAAAGTTTATCGCTTTACTAAGTTTGTCGCTCCTGCTGGCGGTTTCCGGATGCGCTGGCGGAACAAAACCTGAGACTCAGTCCGCAACCTATCCTAACATCGAAGATGGCACCTATGAAGGTACCGGTTCCGGTTATGCTGGGGATATCCAAGTCAGCGTTGAAGTGAAGGGCGGCGAAATCGCGGCGGTTACCGTTCTTGAACATTCGGAAAGTCTGCCGGATGGAATCGGGAAAATGCCGCAGAATATCGTGGACAACGGGTTGGATGCCGATGCGATATCCGGCGCGACCGGCTCGTCCGAAGGCATCCGCAGCGCCGTTAAAAACGCACTGGCGCTGGCAGCGGGTGAAGTGGAAAAAGTAGAGGTGGCCGAAGGCAAGGATGTCGTCATTGTCGGCGGCGGCAACGCCGGCTTAAATGCTGCCTACTGGGCTTGCAAGGGCGGATCATCGGTCGTTCTGTTTGAAAAACAGGGAAAATTAGGTGGTACCTTCGGCGGCGGCACATGGATCGCCACGGGTTCCAAGATGCAGCTTGAACAGGGCATAACTAACGACTCGACAGAAGCCTTTATGAAGGATGTCGATCGCTTAAACGCCGGCTATGTTAAGCGCACGGGCGTTTCCGATTATTGGTTTAATCGGGATTTGGCTATTTATTTTGGCGATATGATGCCGGAAGTGACGGACTTCGCAGAAGAGATCGGCGCTGATTTCGGCAAACGGATTCTGTCCAATCCAACACTGTACGAACCGCATGACGTTATGCGCGTCTTATCCGGCGGAAACCGCGCTTCCTATACGGACGCGATCGTTAACGCATTGAAAGAATTCGAGGATAACGGACAGCTGCAGATTGTTATGAATGCAAACGTAACCGGCTTGATTCAGGAGGGAAACGTTGTTTCCGGCGTGACTGTTGATTTGAACGGAGAGAATGTGAACTATGCGTCAAAAGCGGTAATTCTGGCTACCGGCGGTTATGGATTCAATGAAGATTTAGTCGCGCGGGCCGGCTTGAAAAACTATACTTCCTCAGCGCCGACTTTCCAGACTGGTGACGGTTATCTCTGGGCTGAAAAAGCCGGAGCGGAGTTGAAGAACATGGATTTCATCACCACTTATGCGGCGGGGATTAAAACGAAAGAAACCGGCTTAACCCAGACATACGCGATTCGGGTTAAGGAATTCGGTGATCTTATTTTTGTCAACGGCGACGGCGAACGGTTTATCGACGAATTCGGCCCGGGCGATGGCTCGACCTATGACGCGATTACATATCAATGGAAAGTGCAGAAAGATAATTATGTATACATCGCCGTCTCTCAAAGTCAGATCGACGCGATGAAAGAACGCGGTCAGTCATTGTTGTCCGCGGATGAAGATTGGGCGAAGTTTGATAAACTGGTCGCTGATCAGGAATCGGTATTCAAAGGTGCTACAGCTGCCGAGGCCGCTGAAAAAGCGGGGATCGACGCAGAAAAGTTTGCGGCGACCGTTGAAAAATACAACGGCTACGTAGAGGCGGGGAAAGACGAAGACTTCGGCCGGACGAATATTACAAGCGTTAAGTCATCTACTGGCGAAATGGTGGAGCTGGGCAGAGATACATTTACAAAGCTGGAAGGCGATATCTATCTGTTCAGAACGACGCCTTACATTATGATTTGCGCTGGCGGAATCGATGTGAATACGAAGGGACAGGCGTTGAACGCTGACCGCGAACCGGTCCCGGGCTTATATGCGGCAGGTGAAATCATCGGGATGGCCAATGCCTTCGGCCGGACAACCATTGGCGGTGTCGGCAATACCGGAACCTATATCTGGGGTAAAATGGCCGGCGACGGTGTCCAGGAATATGTTCAAAGCCTGAAATAATTTCACCATCCAATTTTAACAAACGTAAAAAAGATCATCTCCAACAAATGGAAATGATCTTTTTTCATCAGATTTCCAATTAGCGATCAAATTGATTGATGAAATCTGGCCTAATAAACCCGTTGCTTCCACAATCCTGTCCGGTAGCGCCGGCGGCAAAGCAAAAACCGCAGCACAAAGTCGACAAGCAAACCGATCCATGGCCCGATCACGCCTAACCCCACCGGATAACATAAGAGCCAGGACAGGGCGGGGCGGATGATCGTCGTCGAAATTAAGGCATACACCGCGATTAAGCGCGTATCGCCCGCTCCGCGCAGCGCACCGCCATAGACCGTCATCGCACTCAAAGACGGAACGCTGAGCGCGAACAAAATCATAATCCACGATCCCAGCTGAATGATTTCCGGATCCGCGGTAAACATTTGGATCAACGGCGCCCGGAACAGGATCAGCCCGGCGACCATGAGGCTGGCCATCGTCATCGCCAGCCGGTTGCAGATCACGGTGACGCATTCCGCCCGGTCACTGCGTTTGCGGCCTAAATTCTGACCCACTAAAGCCGCGGCGGCGGCCGCAAAGCCGTCGTAGCAGCTGAAACAGATGTTGCAGATATTCATGCATATCTGATGTGTTGCGAACATCTTGGTACCCAGGCCCGCAACGATTAAGGCATACAGGAAGAAACCCAGCCGCATGCACAGCTGTTCCACGAACGCGCTGAACGAAATCTCGCCGACCGGCGCTAAGACCTCCCGGCTGGGCAGCCAGCTTTCTTTCAATGTCAGCCGGAGCTTGCTTTTGGGACTGACCAACGACTGGACGCTCATTAAAAACACGATGAAGCAGCCCAGCGCGGTTGCAATCGCCGCGCCCGCAACCTCTAAGCGTGGAAAGCCAAAATGCCCGCCGATCAAAAGATAATTAAAAATCACATTGATTCCGTTAGCCGCCAGGTTGGTGCGCATCGAGATCTTACTGTTGCCGGCGCATCGCTGGGCAGCGTTGATCGTCATTCCGATATTGCCGAAGAACTGGCCGATGATGACAATCCGGAAATACTGCACCGCCAGCTCGATTGTGTCCGCCTGTGCGCCCGCAAATTGAATATAAGGCCGGGCAAACAGGAATGATAAACCGCAGACCAGGGCGGAGATCAGCACGGACATCAACAACGACTGCCGCAGACAGGCATTGGCGTCGTCCAGCCGGCTGGCGCCGATCCGGCGGGAAATGATCGCCGTGATGCCGACGTTCAGGGAAGCGATAAACGCGATCGCGATAAATTTTGGCTGGTTGGTCAGGCCAATCGCCGCAATCGCGGTTGTGCCTAGAGTGCTGACCATGATCGTATCGACCAGCGACGCCAACCCGACGAAGATCGATTCCACTGTCGCCGGCCAGGCCAGATCGATCGTTTCTTTCAATAAATGGTTGCCCTCCCGGGGATCGAAGCCGGAGGGCAGAAACGGCTGAAGCTTTAAATTCATTCTTTATTCCTCATCGTTCAGAGCAGCGTCTGAAAATCTGTAATTTATTATAACACTGCCCCTGTGCGGCGGGAAGCCTTAGAAAAGCGTCCGTTTTTGAACAAACTGAACGATTCTGAGGAAACTTGTTCTTCTTTTTCCGACAGCGCCAGTCGTCATTGTATCGGAATGAATAATTTTACTTCATTTGCCGGATCGTCAGGAGAAACGACAGGACGTGTATAGACTTCAAAATCTTCGCGTGAGTCCAATTGATACCGCGCCCCAGGCAGCCATGTCCCGTATATATAAAGATAAGTTTTAGCCAGCCGGCTTAACGCCCCGTGATGGGTAAAGACCGCAAATTTTCCACCCATGAGTGTTTTTCGGTTCAGGCTGTAAGGCAGTGCGGTAAAATCGCTGTCTGCGGCGCCGACGAACACGGAAAACGAAGTATCGCCATCCTGCGTATAAACGGTCGACAATGTTTCACAAACGCTGTATCCAGTTGTAGAAGCGTCGACCCAAGCCGCACATTCATTCAGGAATTGCTGCCATAAGTCCGGAATCCGATTATCTAAAAGTGTGGTTGTGCCGCGCCGTCCCGCAAGTAAAATTGTATCCCGCTCCACGATGTCTGGCGTGTGCGAGATGTGATTGGCGATGTGTTCAACATCCTCAGGAACCAGCTTCCGCTTCGCCTGGGTCAGCAGATTGACACCATTTTTTCGGTATTCCCGCGGACTGCGGCCGAACACCGCTTTGAATGAACGGCTGAAGACTTCCGCCGACTGAAAACCATATTCCAGCGCGATATCGAGGACGCGCTGGTCGGAGTAGAGCAATTTTTCGGACGCTTCGTAAAGCCGGCGGCGATGTATATAATGGCCGACTGATTCACCCAACGCTACTGTGAATAAACGCGTCATGTGATAATAAGAATAACCGGTCGCCTGCGACACGTCCGCCAAACCGATCGGCTCTGTTAAATGCGCTTCGATGTATTCAACTGCTTTTTCCAAAGGTTCGATTGATTTCATATACTGTCTCCGTTCCTGCCGTCATTATACCATAGCCGGCCTGATCCTATCCCACAACAGATTCCGCAAAAATGATCAAGTAATGCAGTCTATTCTTTGATAGCCTGTAAAGACAGCATCACGATAAAAATAAAGGAGAATCCCAATGGAAAAAACAAGCACGCTCAACGAGTATCAGGTCCGGTGCCGTCACGACAGGATCGTTGTCCATGGTCTGACGCAGAACAATCTGAAACAGGTTACTTTCAGCATACCCAAAGAAAAAATCACGGTGTTTACCGGTGTGTCTGGTTCTGGGAAATCCAGTATTGTTTTCGATACGCTTGCAGCTGAATCGCAGCGCCAGATGAATGCCACTTATCCTGCTTTCGTCCGGTCGCGGCTGCCGAAATATCCTAAGCCGGCAGTCGAACGAATTGACAATTTATGCGCATCCGTCGTCGTTGATCAATCGCCGCTGGGCGGCAATGCCCGTTCTACGGTAGGGACGATCAGCGGCCTGTACGCCAGCCTGCGGCTGTTGTTTTCCCGAATCGGCCGTCCTTATGCCGGGACGGCCTCCAGTTTCTCATTTAACGATCCCAGCGGCATGTGTCCGGTCTGTGCCGGTTTAGGAAAGATCGCGGCCGTAGATGTTACGGAAATTCTTGATCTAGAACAATCATGGAATCAGGGCTGTGTGAAAGATTCCTTATACCGTCCAGGTTCCTGGTACTGGAAGCAGATCGCCGAGTCAGGGCTGTTTGATCTCGATAAACCGATCAAAGATTATACCCCTGAAGAATCCAATCTTTTACTTTACGGTGCCCGCAACGGTCAAAGTGAACCGGAGAATCCGAAGTGTCCCGGATTGATCCGCAAATACAACAAGACGCTTCTAAACCGGGATCTCAGTGATAAAAGCAAACACACCCGAGATAAATCGCGGAGTTTGTTAAAGGAAGCGGCATGTACAGCCTGCGGGGGCAAGCGGTTGAATCCCGCAGTGCTCCGATGCAAAATCAATGGTTATTCGATTGCAGATTTGTGCGGGATGGAGCTGACGCAGCTGCGGACCGTGTTAACGCAGATCACAGATCCTGCCGTTGGTATCTTAGTACAGACGATCATCCAAGGCTTAGATCGGATGATTGAGATTGGACTGGCCTATCTGCATTTAAATCGCGATACACCCTCGCTATCCGGAGGCGAAGCCCAGCGGCTGAAACTGGTTCGGTATATGGGCAGCAGTCTGACCAACTTATTGTATATTTTTGACGAGCCCAGCGCAGGCATGCATCCGCGTGACGTCGGCCGGATGAACAAACTGCTTCGGCAGCTGCGCGATAAGGGTAACACGGTGCTGATCGTCGAACATGACGAGGATGTTATTGCGATCGCTGATCACGTGATTGACGTCGGTCCCGGCGCAGGGAAGGAAGGCGGAGAAATTGTATTTACCGGCAGTTACGCCCAATTGCTTCAGGCGGATACCCTGACTGGGAAGGCGCTGCGGAACACGCTGCCAGTGAAAAACAAATTCCGCACGGCGAAAGGCAGTCTGCCTATCCGCGACGCGTGTCTGCATAATCTGAAACATATTGACATTTCAATTCCGCTGGGAATTCTGACGGTGGTGACCGGCGTTGCCGGCTCCGGGAAAAGTACCTTGATTTCCCAAGTCTTTGCCAAGCAATATGATAAAGATGTTGTGATGATCGATCAGGGACCGATCACGGCTACCAACCGCTCTACCCCCGCTTCTTATCTGGGATTTTTCGATGAGATCCGCAAGCGGATGGCGCGGGAAACCGGCAAACCCGAAAGTCTGTTCAGCTTTAATTCCGAAGGCGCCTGCCCGCGCTGTCAGGGGAAAGGGGTTATCGTTACAGAGCTGGCGTTCATGGATCCAGTTGTCACCGTGTGCGAGACCTGCGGCGGCCAGCGGTATAATCCGGAAGCCTTGGCCTGCATATATAAAGGCATGAATATCGTCGATGTGTTGGGGCTGACTGCATCCGAAGCGCTGACGCTTTTTGAAGATGTTCGGATCCAGAATCCTTTAAAGCAGATGATGCAAGTCGGTCTTGGCTATTTAACCTTAGGTCAGCCGCTGAGCACCTTGTCCGGGGGTGAACGGCAGCGCATTAAGCTCGCAAAGCATTTGGGGAAAAGCGGACATATCTTTGTGCTGGACGAGCCGACGACCGGTTTGCATCGGTCAGATATCCGCAAACTTTTAACACTGTTTGATACGATTGTCAGCTGCGGCAATACATTGATCATAATCGAGCATAATCTTGATGTGATCAAGCAGGCGGACTGGATTATCGACATCGGTCCCGACGGCGGGAATAACGGCGGTGAAGTTGTCTTTGCCGGGACACCCGAAGCGATGCTTCGACAGTCGGACACGCTGACAGCGGCCAGTCTGCGGCGATCCTGCGGCCCCAGGGCGGAGCCTGACGCAAAATTCTGATAAGACGCAGGTGTTTCGTGAGGAGGGATTGCGGAAATCATTGAAATGGCGTATCCTGAAATAGAATCCACGAGCGCTCAGAAGGAAGCAGGGGGAAAGACCGGAAGAGACCTTGGGAAGCCGCAGACCGCGGATAACAAAACAAAGGAAACTGTTCAAATAGAAAGCAGGGGATGAGGATGAGGCTCTGCATTGCCTTGGCGGAATAGCGTTTGACAATCCATAAACAAAAGGAGGTTGAAGGATGTCTATTCCGAAATTAAAGATTTACCCGCGAACCGGTGATTTACAGACCGTTTACTTACAATCCGTGATTCAGGATCCCGCGATCACTGTTGGTGCGTATACGATGGCGAACGATTTTGTCAACGATCCCGTCGATTTTGAGAAAAACAACGTGCTGTACTATTATCCCATCAATCATGATTCGCTGACGATCGGCAAGTTTTGTTCGCTTGCCTGCGGCGTCAAATTCATTTTTACCAGCGCGAATCATACGCTGAAGTCTTTGTCTACTTATCCTTTCCCGTTATTTTTTGAGGAATGGGGTACGCCGGTTTCCGAGGTCAGTCAAGCTTGGGATAACAAGGGTGGCATTGTGGTTGGCAACGACGTCTGGATTGGCTACGAAGCGGTCATCTTGTCCGGCGTGCATATTGGAAACGGCGCGATTATCGGGGCTCGAGCGGTGGTTACGAAGGACGTGGAGCCTTATGCGATTGTCGGCGGTGTTCCGGCTAAAGAAATCGGCAAGCGCTTTGATCCGGCAACCATTGAGAAGTTGGAAGAACTTCGCTAGTGGGATCTGCCGACGGAACAAATCAAGGAGATCCTGCCGGTAATTCAAAGCGGAGATCTTGGCGCGTTAAGCGAAGCTTGCCAAAAAGTCCGGAATCGCTGAAATCCGATCTTTCGCTAAATGGAAGCGGATATGCGCGTCAGGTCTAAAACGAAGGCGTAAATAAATCCGAAAAAGAGGACTGGCTGCTGGAAATTTGGCGGTCACGTCCTCTTTTTATACTGAATTGGATGAAAATGAATTGACGCATAAGCGATATGCGTTGGTTTTCAGAAAAACGAAGCTTCAGCTGCAATCCTTTTCCACCAGCTCCCGCGCAAGCCAGCGGCAGAGATAACGTCCGCTGGTCAGCTCCTGGATCTTTTCAGGTAAGGATTCAATAGTTGTTAAAAACTCATAAACCACCTGCTCGCCATACGTCTTCGTTACAACATCCGCCTGATCCTTTAATAAATAATCCAGCTTGCCGATCAGGTCGTAGGAAAAGGTCAGTGTGTAGCGGTCCATCAGGATCGTTTCCACCTTCGGCGCCAGCTTCAGCGTTTCGCTTACCGACCGGGAATACGCCCGGACCAATCCGCCCGCGCCCAGCTTGATTCCGCCGAAATACCGCACCGTGACCGCGCAGCAATCCTGTAGACCGCTGAGCTTCAAGGATTCCAGCATCGGCACGCCCGCGGTGCCGCTGGGCTCTCCCGCGTCGTTGGAACGCTGCAGCTCGTTGTGCTGCCCGGCGATATAAGCGTAACAATGATGATTCGCTTCCGGATGCAGTCTGCGGATTTCCTGAATAAACGCCTTAGCCTGCGCTTCATCCAGACATTTGCGTACATAACAGATAAATTCCGACCGTTCGATCACGATCGTGTGATGAAAATCTTCTTTCAGCCGCATGCGATCACCTCTTGTTTTTCATCTTATCATGATTTCCAGTCTCAAACAATCCTTCCTGACTTTCAGAATTTTAGCGTGCATAGCCTGTTCTATATTATAAAAGAAAAAACCGATAGCTCGTTCCCGTGCGGAATCCCTTTAAAATAGGACTTGTAGAATATGTCCAATTCAACTAGAATAAGACTATTGATTTAAGAAAGCAGGGGTTTTATGAGTAAATTCAATTCAGATAAAATGGGGACGATGCCGGTCGGCAAGCTGCTTTTCAGCATGTCGGTGCCGGCGATCTTTTCCATGCTGGTGCAGTCGTTATACAACGTGGTCGACAGTATTTTCGTGGCGCAGGTGAGCGAGGATGCACTGGTTGCGGTTTCGATCGCTTTCCCGCTGCAGATGCTGATCATCGCGCTGGCGCTGGGTGTCGGTGTCGGCAC
>PVMN01001982.1_pt1 | contig 24086 bp, 20 predicted proteins | sample 1853401 | NCBI WGS metagenome assembly PVMN01 (sample SAMN08533510, study PRJNA380276) | Human gut metagenome, whole genome shotgun sequencing project.
ATACCAGAAAAGGGGAGGTCATTGCTTTTTTATTTTCAAAAGTGGTGTAATCCCTTAAAATACAAGGTTTTTAATAAAAAACGGAGTGTCAGACTTGACACTACCAGAGAATGAGAGGAGAGGAACAAATGAAAAAACAAATCAAATCGGTTATGGCACTGTTGATGGCAGGTATGCTGACAGCATGCGGTTCTTCCGGCGCTTCGGAAAGTCCCGCAAAAACCCCTGATACGGAAGCTCCGTCTGCGGCGGAGGCCGGCACACAGGACGCAGGTACGGAAAGCAAAGATACGGGCACGGCAGATTATTCCGGTGAGACTCTGGTAGTCCAGGTCTGGGGCGGAACTTATGAAGAAACACTCAGAAACTACATAATTCCTGCCTTCGAGAAGAAGACGGGGGCTAAGGTTGAAGTCGTAAGCGGTGCGGCTCCGCTTTCCCAGCTGGCCACGGAGGGTGATGCGGCTTCCATCGACGTGCTTCACGTGGACTGCAGTGAAGTTGTACAGGGAACGAATATGGATGTACTGGAGACACTCGATTTCAGCAAGATGTCAAACGCGCCGGATTTATATGAGGAAGCCCATATGTATGACACGGCGGTTGTGACGAACTGGGGCACCTACGGTATTATATACCGCAGGGATCTTGTGGGAAAAGAACCCGTGAGCTGGCTGGATCTCTGGGATGATGCCTACAAGGGCGGAAAAATCGGCGTTATTGATTACAGCATGGGCGGCGGTCTGGAATTTGCGGAAGCAATTTCACGTATCCAGGGATATACGTTGGCAGATCAAGAGAACTGGGATAATCTGTTTGCAAAGCTGTCCTCCCTGAAACCAAACATCGGTGTTTATGCAAGTCAGCACTCTGATATCGAGAGCATGCTCAGCAACGGAGACATCGTCATGTCTGTTGAGACAAACGGCCGTGCCATCGGCCTGATGAAGGAGGGCTATGATATCGGCTTCTGCCAGCCGGAAGAAGGCTCTATTGCAATGACATCTCTGGCTGCCATAAGTAAAGGCTCCACAAAGAAGGAACTGGCATATTTATTTGTAAACGAACTGATTTCACCGGAAGGACAGAAAGCCTATGCGGAAAATAATTACTATGCTCCTTCCAACGGAAAAACCGTGATTGCGGAAGAACTTCGCGAATATATGCCATACGGCCAGGAACAGGTATCCAAACTGCTTTATATGGATTCTGAGACGCTGGAACCGGTTAAAGCGGCGCTTATTGAGAGATGGAATAAAGAATTTAAATAAGCAGGTGAGGACGCCGCCGCAGGCCAGCGGCCGCTGAGTGTCTCACACGTTAAGTGCGGGGGCGGACCTTGTCGCGGCCCCGCACCACACCGGACATGGTACGTTCCGGACGCGTCCTCCGGGCCTCAGTTAAATCTCCAAAGTACAGAAAGAGAGGTATTTCCATGGATAGAGAAAAAGACACATGGTCTTATGTGAATAAATGGTACTTAATTATTCCCCTGGCTTTCCTGACATTTTTCTTTGTCGCTCCGCTGGTTAAAATGTTCTATCTGAGCCTTTTTCAATTTAACGGGGTCAACAAACCGTTGGGAGCGTTTACCCTGTCCAACTATGATAAATTTTTAAAAGACGGATATTACTGGGGTGTCCTTGGAAAGACGGTCGGACTCAGCTTTTTATCGGCAATCATCTGCGTTATCCTCGGATATCCTATTTCATATCATCTCAGCAGAATGCAGGGGAAGAAGAAAAGTATCATTACGGCCATGGTCATGCTGCCTCTCTGGGTTTCGATCACGGTCCGAATGTTCGGACTGATGACGATGATTGAGTGCGGTACATATCTTGCCGTTGAGATTGGGCTGGTCTACTGCGGCCTGCCCTACATGATTATGATACTGACAGGGCCAATCGGAAATGTGAGCCAAAGTGTTGAAGAGGCATCGTACGTATGCGGAGCCGGTTTCTGGGAAACATTTTTTAAAATTACATTTCCACTGACAATCAAAGGCGTAATTTCAGGATTTATGCTTGTATTTGCATTAAATACAGCGGCTTTCGTCGTGCCGGTTATGCTGGGAAGCGGGAAAATTGTCACCATGACCACCCTGATTTACCAGCAGGCAACTTATATTTATGACTGGGGCTTTGCGGCTGCGATTTCCGTAATTTTTCTGATCGTATCCATGGCTCTTACAAATTCAGGAAAACTGTATGATATTTACTGTGAAAAAAGGGCGGAACGTTCTTCCAGAATATTGAGAGATGAGCTTCGCAGAGAGGGGGAATAAGATGAATTTTACTAAAATTGCGGGGAAGGTATTCAGAACTCTTGTATATATGTTTTTGCTCTGCCCTCTCTGTGTAGTGATCTGTACGGCCTTCAGTGATACGAACAGAGTTATTTTCCCGCCCCGGGGATTTACGCTCAAATGGTTCGGGAGAGCCTTTGCCAACACGGAATTCCTGAGCTCTTTGATTTTGAGCGTAAAGATAGCCTGCGTCAGCGTTGTTATAGCCTGCGTACTGGGAACGATGGTGAGCCTCTGGTTCTGGAAGTCCGGCAGCAGGGTAAAAGGGATTTTTGAGACGATTTTTTTATCGCCAATCGTCATTCCGACTATCATCAGCGCCGTTGCATTTTTGCAGTACTTTGCCATTTTCGGAAATATGTTCACGAACTATTGGAAGTTGTGCCTGACTTATGCGATCATAGAAATTCCCTATGTCATCAGAACCGTCACGGCCAATCTGGTGGGACTTGATACCGGATTCGAGGAGGCTTCCCTGGTACTTGGCGCTTCGCCGGTCAGGACTTTGTTCAAGGTCACGCTTCCATGTATCCGCCAGGGAATCATCGGCGGAGCCGTTTTCTCCTTTGTCGTCGCCTTTGACGAATGCGTTATTATCATGTTCATGAAGAGCGCTAAGACAGTAACCTTCCCGCTCCGTCTTTATTCTTATATAACTGAGTCGTTCACCCCGCTCATATCGGCTTTTGCAACCCTGTTTATTATCGTTGCAGGGGTAGTAATCTATATTGTGGAACGCAAGATTGGACTCAGCAAGCTTTACTGACCGGTTCTGCGGCCCTGTACGGCTTTCCTGTACGGCAATGGCCCTCCATACCGCATGGGTCGGCCAAAGCGCCGTAATGCGGTAAAATAAATTCCCGGAATAAACTTGCCGTTATTCCGGGAATTTTGACGTTCACTGGGGCTAAGGAAGTATGGCGATAAAGTGACTGAACTGCGGCGGCAGGCAATTATGCAGCCGAAGCGCCCTCCGCAGGCAGAGAATCCCTCGAGCGGTATTCTTACTCAAGGAATATATACCCATAATATGGGTATTGACGTACCCATAATTTAGGTATATGGGAAAAGCATACCTGATATAATAACTTCAGAGGTGTGCAATGGGAAAGAAAACGTCAGTGGAAGATTTATTAAAGGCAGATGGTAAATTAAAGGAATTACGCAAAAGGCGCAACTTAATACAGGAGCAGCTGGCTGATGAGATAGGAACATCTCAGCAGACGGTCAGCCGCGTTGAAAAAGATAAATTATCAATGTCGATTGAAACTTTGATACGTCTTACCGTTTATTTCAATGTTTCTGCTGATGAACTGGTCCAGCTTTACAGAGGCCTTAATGAACGTGATAAGGAATTGGTATACAGTCAGGTAAAAAGAATGCATGAACTGGATCGGAAAAAGAAGAATTAGCCCCGGCCGGTTATATCCTTTGGGAAACCGGCTGAATTGACATAAAATCTAAATCAACTCGAAATCAAATCGAAAAACTCATTTCCAATCAAGATAATAATTTCCCGCAAAAAACCGTATAACTGGACAGTACCGCCCTATAAATGTTTTCGCTGCGGTCTCTTTGCCCTCAGCATAATCGACGCTCGGTATTCGGTCGGCGTCATGTCTGTGAGCTTTTTGAACTGTCTTGAAAAATAATGAACCGAGGTGTAGCCGAGCGCATCCGCAATCTGGGTAAAATTCATCTGCTGGTTACGAATCATCTGTTTGGCCGAGTTTATTTTCATCTGGTTGAAGCATTCCATCACGCCGCTACCCTGGTAGGTGCGGAATAATTTCTTAAGCTGGGACACGCCGATCAGATTATCCCGGCATATTTTTTCTACCGTAAGCGACTTTCCTATATTTCTGTCAAGGTAATCCAGGATGTCGGAAAACAGTTCATTTCCGTCTGCCAGCGCCGGAGACTTTCCGGGAGCGTGAGCGCCGTTTAGCTTATGGTTCTCCCCGAAAGCGAGCGTGCCTGAGAAGTTGCGGAACAATTGGATTAAAAACTGCTCCAGATGGATTTTGATCATCTGCTCCGCCCCGAAGGGGATACTTTCCCTGCGGCTCAGAACTTCCATATAGGGATCATCCATCGGTCCGTCGAAGGTCTCACGGGCCTCGGCAATAATCTGAGAAAGAAGATTGCGTTCACTTTCTCCGACAGTCAGTATCTTATGCTCAAAGAAAGCCATGCAGGGTTCACCCGCTTCAAAGGAGATGACCACAAGGTTCGGCGCGATAACATTATTGGCGGCCAGTGCGTGGAACTCATTGGGGCGGTGAAAGATAATCTGGCCCTGTCTCAAAATGAATTTCTCACGATCTGCCGTTACCTGGAGTTCCCCCTTATCCACATAAAGAAATTCCCAGAAATTATGGGACTCGCCGGGGAAGGTAAAATCACTCATATATTCGAAGTAGTGGAGGCTCACGATCTTCTTGATGATCAGCTCCTCCTTTAATTCGGTAAACTGGTAAGACATGCCGCCTCCTGACTGTGATTGCTGTTTTGACTGCTGCTCTTTCGAAAAAGTGGATCGGTTATTGGCCTGAACTGTTAATTATCATTTTTTACATTTTAAACCACAGATTGCTCCATGTAAAGAATAAAAGAACTAAAAGTGCAAAAAAGGAAACGTTTTGTATAAAGAAATTTGGCAATTAGTATAATATCATAGAGATATGAATTGCACTAAATGTGAAAATTCACTAAAAGTGTTAAGGAGGAAGATTTTATGAAAAAAAGAACATTAAGCGTACTTCTGACGGCGGCTATGGCAGTTTCCATGCTCGCAGGCTGCGGCAGCAAGACAGAGGCTCCGGCTGAAACAGCTCCGGCAGCAACCCAGGAGGCAGGCGGTGAAGCAGGCGGGGAGACAGCAGCTCCGGCCGAAGGCGGAACACTGGTTTACTGGTCAATGTGGGAGTCCACGGAACCGCAGGGGCAGGCTATCCAGAAAGCAATCGATGCCTTCACAGCAGAAACAGGCATCAAGGTAGACGCACAGTTCAAGGGACGTACCGGTATTCGTGAAGGTTTACAGCCGGCTCTTGACGCGGGAACCAACATCGATTTATTTGACGAAGATATCGACCGTGTCAACAAGACATGGGGACAGTACTTATTAGATCTGGAAGATTTGGCAAAGGCAGCCGACTATGAGGCGACGGCTAATGCAGGACTGATTGGCGCATGCCGTGAGGTAGGCGACGGAACATTAAAATCCATTCCTTACCAGCCAAACGTATTTGCAATGTTCTACAACCAGTCAATTTTTGACGAAGCCGGTGTTACGGCAGTTCCGACTACATGGGAAGAGCTGGATGCGGCTTGTGCAAAGATTAAAGAAGCCGGATATGTTCCGATTACAGATGACGACGCATACATCACCTGCTTATTCGGTTATCATATGTGCCGTCTGGTAGGATATGAGAGAACATCCGAGATTGTTAAGAACGGCGAATGGGATGACCCGGCAGTTCTTAAGACAGCAGAAGCTTTTGCAGATTTCGCAAAGAAAGGCTACTTCTCCGAGAATATCGCTTCCAACGTATGGCCGGCAGGTCAGAACATGGAACTGGCAGGCGGAACGGCAGCTATGTACTTAAACGGCTCTTGGCTTCCGAACGAAGTTCAGGCTATGGCAGGCGACGATTTCAAATGGGGATGCTTCAGCTATCCGGCAGTTGAAGGCGGAGTAGACGGAACAAACGCATCCAACTACGGCGCTCAGGTATTCGCCATCAACAAGAATTCCAAGAATGCAGAGGCAGCGTTCCAGTTAATCTGCAAGATTACCAAGGGTGAATTTGACCAGGTTCTGGCTGAAGAGAGCAATGGTATCCCGGCAGATACAACCAATACAGAGTGGCCGGCAATGGTACAGTGTGCACAGCCGGTTATGGAACAGCTCACAGTTCGCTATCCTTGGGCAGCAGGCGCAGAAGATAATGCAGACATGACACCAATCATCAAAGAAAACATGCTTAAACTGGTTGGCGGCAGCATTTCAGCTCAGGAATTTGTCGATGCATTAAAGAAATAAAAACTAAAAATACAATTCATAACGGAGTAGAAGCGTCCGCGCTTGAATGAAAGACTACTGAAATGAAGAATTACATGGTGGCATCGATAAAATTCATCGCTGTCACCATGTTTTTATAGAAATTCTAAAAAAGATAAAAGGGGGAAACGGCTTGAAGAAGAATAAAGCAATGATTGTCACTTTCCTGGCTCCGGCATTATTTATGTTTATTATGGTATTCCTGTACCCCATCTGCCGGACCGTTGTGATGAGCTTCTTTAAAATAGAAGGAATCACGGATTCATTTTCGAAGTGGCAGTTTACCGGAATTGACAATTATGTTAAACTTATGAATACCACACTGTTTAAAACCTCTATGTGGAACCTGTTCCGCATCTGGTTTATCGGAGGGATCATCGTTATGTCTCTGGCGCTCTTATTTGCGGTTATCCTCACCAGCGGAATCCGTTTCAAGAGTTTTTTCAGAGCTATGATTTACCTGCCGAACGTGGTCAGTGCGGTGGCTCTGGCGACGATGTGGCTCCAGTATGTGTACAATAACCAGTACGGCCTTTTGTCGGGAGTCTTTAAAAAGCTGGGACTGACATCACTGGCCAAGATTCAATGGCTGGACAGTGATCACAAATTTTATGCTCTTTTGTTTGCCTACTGTTTTGGTATGGTAGGATACCATATGCTGATTTTCGCCAGCGGTATTGAGCGTATCAGCGAAGATTATTACGAAGCGGCGACTCTGGACGGAGCTAATAAGCTGGGCCAGTTCCGCTACATAACACTGCCTCTTTTAAAGGGCGTATTTAAGACGAATATTACCATGTGGAGCGTAACTTCCGTAGGATTTTTCGTGTGGTCGCAGCTGTTCTCCTCCGTTACGGCGGATAATCAGACGATCACTCCGATGGTTTATCTGTATATGCAGATCTTCGGCGCCGGCAACAGTGTGACGGAGCGTAACTCCGGTCTCGGTGCGGCAGTCGGCGTTATGCTGAGTGTCTGCGTTGTTCTCATCTTCTGGCTGTGCAACCATCTGCTGAAAGATGATGATCTGGAATTCTAAAAGGAGGGGAAGTTATGGCGAAAGAAAAGAAAGTGCGCGAACGCGTTAACTGGAACAGAGAACTGAAACTTGCCCCCGGCTACCTGATTCTTTGTCTCTGGATTTTATTTACCGTTGTATTACTGGGCTGGGTGGTGGGCGCCAGCTTTTCAACAACAAAGGCGATTTTCTCAGGAAAGATTATGTCCAGCGGTTTTCATTTGGAAAATTATGCAAAGGCATGGAATAACTCAAATGTTTCCACCTTTTTCATGAATTCGCTGGGATATTCGATCATCTCCTGTACGCTGCTGATTCTGATTTGTGCTCCGGCCGCATACGTTCTGTCACGTTTTAAGTTTATCAGCAATAAAGTAATACAGACCGGTTTTGTATCGGCCATGGGCGTTCAGGTTGTTATGATTGTGCTCCCTCTGTTCGGCCTTGTGGCGGGCATGGATCTTCTGAACCACGAATTGTCTAACCGGCTGGTACTGATATTTTTGTATGTGGGAATTAATGTGCCGTATACAACGATTTTTCTTCTGACCTTCTTTGCCAATATATCGAGGGCATTTGAAGAGGCGGCGGCTATTGACGGGTGTTCACCCACGAAAACGTTCTGGCTGATTATGCTGCCGATGGCACAGCCGGGTATCATCACTGTTACAATTTTTAATTTTATCAATGTATGGAACGAATACTTTATATCCCTTATTTTCGGAAACTCCGACCGGATCCGTCCTGTTGCGGTAGGACTGTACTCCATGATCAATTCCATGAAGTATACGGGCGACTGGGCCGGTATGTTTGCGGCGGTTATTATTGTATTCCTGCCGACCTTCATACTTTATATCTTCCTCTCTGAGAAGATTATTGCCGGCGTAACAGGCGGCGGTGTCAAAGGTTAAGGCGGATTGTTCCCGTTCGCGGAACCGCGTTTTTCGCCGGGGCCGGGAACCGTGACCAGAGCGTGTTTGAAAATTCATTCCCGCCATCTGCACGCCCCGCTTCGCGGTATATTTGGCCCGAATTCGCTTGCCGTAGCCCACTACGCAGCGCTCATTCGGACTAAATCTCCCACAAAGTGTGACGTACATCTGACGGAAAGCAATTTTCAAACACGCTCTATGGCAAATTCAAGTGAAAGGATGTATTAATAATATGGAAAAAAAACCGGTATTAGTAATTATGGCAGCCGGAATGGGCAGCAGATACGGCGGTTTGAAGCAAATCGATCCGGTAGACCGGGAGGGAGACCTGATAATTGACTTTTCAATCTACGATGCAGTTGAAGCCGGATTTGAAAAAGTCGTGTTCATTATAAAGAAAGCGATAGAGAAAGATTTCAAAGAGCATATCGGCCGCCGCATGGAAAAGCACGTTGAGGTTGAGTATGTTTACCAGGAGACGGATGTGCTGCCGGACGGATATGAAGTACCGGAGGGCCGGGTAAAACCGTGGGGAACGGGGCACGCGGTGCTGTGCTGCAAGGATGTGATTGACGGCCCCTTTGCCGTTATCAATGCAGACGATTATTATGGCAAAACGGCATTCCGTGAAATTTATAACCAGCTGGCTTCCCATGGCGACGATGAGAAATATCAGTATACCATGGTAGGCTATGAGCTGTATAATTCAATAACGGAAAACGGCCATGTGGCCAGGGGCATCTGCAGTACGGATGAGAATCACAGGCTGGTGGATATTCAGGAGAGAACCAGAATTGAAAATCATGGCGGCAGAGCGGAGTATACCGAGGACGACGGAAAAACCTGGGTATATCTTCCTCATGGAACCATCGTTTCCATGAATATGTGGGGATTTACAAAGAGCATTCTGACGGAGCTGGAAGCCAGATTTGTTCCGTTCCTGGAAGCAAATCTTCCTGTGAACCCGGTTAAGTGCGAATATTTTCTCCCATTTGTCGTAGATGAACTGTTAAAAGAAAACAGGGCTGAGGTAACGGTTTTAAATACTCCCGACCGCTGGTACGGCGTCACCTACAAAGAAGACAAACAAATGGTAATGGATGCCATCCAGGGTATGAAAGATGCAGGAATTTACCCCGAGAAACTCTGGGAGGACAGATAGATGGTTAGCAAGATACTGAAGACAGAAGAGGCCATAGCTAATATGAGCTATGAAGGTGCGGCGGAGGAATATTACCGTTACGGCCACGGACATATCAACGACACATTTTACGTCAGTACGATGGCGGAGGACGGGAGACACGCCTACATTCTGCAGCGGATGAATCGTGAAGTTTTTAAGGACCCTGTATCACTGATGAAGAACATCACCGGTGTCACAAGCTTTCTCAGGAGGGAGATTGAGAAGGAGGGAGGGGATCCGCTGAGGGAGACCCTGAACCTGGTGCCGGCTAAGAACGGCAGGGACTATTATGTGGACAGTGACGGCCAATATTGGCGCTCCTATTTGTTCATCGGCAATGCAACCTGTTATGATAAAGTAGTGAAACCGGAAGATTTTTATCAGAGCGCGAAAGCATTTGGCCGTTTTCAGAGGCAGTTATCCCAGTATCCGGCGGATGAACTATATGAGACGATTCCGAATTTCCATAATACTCCGGTACGTCTGGCAACGCTGAAAAAGGCGGTGGAGGAAGATGTATGCGGCCGCGCCGCTTCTGTCCGGAAAGAAATTGAGTTTGTTCTGGAACGGGCCGGGGAGGCAGGAGTGGCGATGGATATGCTGAAAGAAGGCAGGCTTCCGCTTCGCGTTACCCATAACGATACAAAGCTTAATAATATCATGATTGACGACTCGACGGGAGAGGCGCTGTGTATTATTGATCTCGATACGATTATGCCCGGGCTGTCAATCTTTGACTTTGGTGATTCTATCCGTTTTGGAGCCAACACTGCGGCCGAAGATGAACAGGACGTTTCACTGGCAGGATTATCACTGCCGCTGTTCGATATTTATACGAAGGGATATATGGACGGCTGCAATGGGAGCCTGACAAAAGAAGAGGTGCAGATGCTCCCAATGGGAGCAAAGCTTATGACGTATGAATGCGGAGTCCGCTTTCTTACGGATTATCTCCAGGGCGACGTATACTTCAAAATAAGCAGAGAGAAGCATAATCTTGAACGCTGCCATACCCAGTTTGCCCTTGTGGCCGACATGGAGAAAAAGTGGGATGAGATGAACGCGGTTGTCGGGAAATATTCCAGCCGGTCAGAAACTGCACTGACACGTTCCTAATTGAAACAACAGTCACCGCCTTCAATCAGGATGTGAAAGCCGGCGGACAGGGCAAAGCTCTGCCCGCCGGCTTTTTACTGAATGCGGTGACCTGTGAACAGCAATACTTTACCAAAGCTTACGATAAAAAAGATGGTAATACTCGGAAAATGTATTATAATAGAGATACTCTTATAAAAGTTACTGTCTGTCCGGAAAGGGGGAGCTGAATGGAAGAGCAGATTTATAGTCCGGGAATGCAGGAAATTCTGAGCGTGAATATGTTCAGCGGATTTTCGATGACTTATGCAGGAAAAAAGATTGCATTTTCAAGAAGCAGTAATATGAAATTTATTCAGCTTCTGCTTTTGCTGTTCCTTCATGCCGACCAGGGGATTTCCAAAAAAGAATTGATAGATACGCTCTATGGCTGGAATGCCGGGGTAAATCCCAACAAGAATTTGAATAATGTTATCTACAGGCTGAAAAAGCAGCTTGTTTTAGCCGGACTGCCGGAAGAGGAATATGTTGTTCTCGAAAGCGGCATATGCCGCTGGAGCAGCAGTTTTCCGGTAGAAACAGATGCCGTCCGTTTTACCGAATGCATCAGCATGGCAAAGGAATCGGCAGGCGCCGGGCGCATCGGTTTTTTAAGAACGGCGGAACGGCTGTATACGGGTGAATTGCTGCCGGAATTTTCTACGGAGCTATGGGTCATTGAGCGGAATCTGCAGCTTAAGGGAATGTATCAGCAGGCTGTGGTGGAGCTGGGGGAATATCTCCGACAGGCCGGCGAGTATCAGGAAGAGCTTCGGCTTTACCGGAAAGCCGGCAAATTATATCCCTTTGATAAATGGCAGATTCAGGAGATTGACTGTCTGATGCTGCTGAAGGAGTATAAAGAGGCATATGACGTCTATCGGAATACGGCCAAACTCTATTGCGAGGAGCTGGGCGTGCCGCCCGGGCCTGAGATGGTAAGCCGTCTGCGCAGGATAGAGAGTCAGATTAAGAATCCGGTAGGGAATTTTGATGATTTAAAAGAAAACTTCAGGGAGCAGAAGAATACGGGCGCCTATTACTGCCTGTATCCCAGCTTTCTTGACTCTTGCCAGCTGCTTGCGAGAGTGGCAGAGAGAAGCGGAAGATCTATTTTCCTGATGCTTCTGAACCTGACCGAGCGGATGGGGAAGGAGATAACGGATTCGGAGAAGCTGGAGACGCAGATGGAGATCCTGAAGGAGGTAATCCGGTCATCGTTCAGAAGAGGAGATCTGTTCACCACCTACAGCAAGAGCCAGTATATGATTATTCTGGTCGGAACAGAGAAAGAGAACTGCAACAAAGCATTTACCAGGTGTCTTGACAGATGGAAGCAAACCGAAGGAGCAAAAGGGGAACTCAGTTATTCGGTAGAGTCCCTGGTCAAAATGTTGAATCCCGAACTGTCACAGGAGGGGGAAACTCCGGACTGGAAATGAGATTCCGGTATAAACAGGTAAAAAAGTTATAAAAACAGTAAAAAGAATAAAAAAATCAGGAGCTGCTATTGGCGAGGTAATTCGCGAGGCAGCTCTTTTGTTATGATAAAAATAATACGCTTAAGCTGATAGACGCTGCTCTGGATGATTAAAGAATTAAAACGGATAAATGAGGAGAAAAAATGGCGGGAATGTTCAGGAAAATAAAAGAGGATGGCAGGTTAAGACGAACGATGGCCGCATGGCTTGGCATCTGTATAGTCGTGCAGATGGTGTTCGGCAGCCTTGGCGCCGTCCGTACGTATGCCGGCGACACGATTTATAAGGTAATCACGGTCAGTGAAAAAGAGATTATAAAAGGTGTGAAGCGGGCGGCCGGCAAGGACCATGAGTATGTTCCGAATATAGACAGAAAGAAGCTTCCCTATGCAAATGAAGAGCTGAAAGATGACGCAATTGACAAGATTACGCCTTTCCTGATGGGAACATCCATTATTGAACAGAAAAAGGCGGGCGATAATTGTTCTGTCATTGTGGCAGTCAGCGGGGAGGAGCTTCCGGCATCGGGCAGTGAAGCCGAATACGCAGCAGAAAACGTAATATTTATCGGATTTAATGGAAATAAGGACAGTGACTGTGTATTTACGCTGCAGATAGTCGATGCGAACGATATTGTAATACGCTCTATGACAATTATTACGTATAAACAGGACGGCGCAGCAGCCACGCCGCCGGAGGCCAGCGGCTCGGAAGCAACGCCCTCCGAGGATGGCACGGAACCGGCAAGCCCGTCCGCCGCCACATCTTCCACAGCAACCGGTTCTGAGATACAGGGATACGGCTTTGCCGAAGCAGGGGCCAGGGAAGAGCTGGGGGAGGATGAACTGACGGATTTAGTGCAGAACGGAGACATTTCCACTCCGGGAGAGGCAGCCTCACCCGGCAGTCCGGATGACCCGAAAGATGCGGCAGGCCCCAGAATGACGGTACCGGCAGGCGGATTTTGTGTCGCATTTGCGGAGAGCGGTACGAATGCGCACGGAAAAATAGCACAGGTTCAGGCCTTTCTGGCCGATGGTGAGGAAAAGGTAATGTCAGGCGCAATCGGAACCTTTCATATTGCGGCCGATTACAGTGTAGTTGACGAAAAACTGCCGGAATACGCTTATTTCACGGTGAGATTCAAGATAGAGGATGATAAGGGCAATGACTACGGGAATGTAAAAGGCCCGGAAAGTGAGCCGAGCGCCAGGCCGGTTTCGTCCCTGAACAGTGAAAAACAAAGGGAATGGAAGGCCATCCACGAACTGCTGTTGGAATCTTCCGAATATGCGGACGCGGCGCAGTGTAATGACTGGCAGATGATAACGGCGGAAACGAACACCTATTTTTATTCCGCCGGGGCCGGATTAGCGGTATTCGGAATCAGGAACGGCGGAACCGCAATTACGGATCTTCCAATATTCTTTACCTTTGATAACTATATTACACCGATTGGTTCCGCAATTACGGCTACACCGGGAATCCTGAACAGGGAGGAGCTTAAAGAGGCATATGAGAGCAGCGCAGGCCCTGCTCACAGCGGAGATGCTGCCCTGATCGAAGGGGAAGCAGTCACCATGAGAAGCAATGCCCGGTACTGGTGGCATGATGTAAAGCTGTCCAATACCGGCAGTCTTGGCAATATGGCGGCAGGAACAAATGTGGGAAATGCTGACGGTGAAATTATTTACAAAATTTCAGCAGGAAAAGATTACAGAAGCAACGTGGGCCGCCTCTATACAAAATCTTATTCAGTCCTCGACGTTATTGCATTTGACGGGTTTGCCCTGGATATTTCCGGATATAGGTTATCTGTTGATGCCTCAGTCAAAAAAGGGGAACTGTATCTGACAAAAGATGGCCGTAATGTGGCAAAGCTGATTGGACTGAAGCTTCCGGGAGGATATCATTCCGGTGAAGTAAAGGTGACGCCGGTTTACCAAAACAACGATTCTTCAATGAATATCATAACCGGTTTTGAAGTGCGCTACACGGCAGAAAACAAAACTTTGGCAACAGACGGGCCAAAAGATATGGCGGACATCGTAAGTGATGAGATGAATGTCTACCTGGGAATCGGTTCGGTTCTCAAAAAGGCGGCTGGCATCATTAAATATGACGGGAATGCAGCAGTTTCCGGCCGGAATCCGTCGGTGTCGTGCAAAGCGTATTTTGACGCCTATTCCATTATGTATGATGAGACGGCAGACAACACGGACCTGGAAAAGAACGACGGAGAAACAAATCACCACAGTGAAGCAGAAAATAACCTGACTGCAAATTCCGCTTATCCTCTGACGAAAGAGGCATATTCAGACAGGGACTGTAAGGTTAAGGCAGAGGGGGAAAATAAGATATTCGAACCCGGCCGGGAAGTCCGTTATAAAATCAGGGTCAAAAATAATGGTTATGCAGAAGAACGGTTTGACATCGTGGACTCTCTTCCTGCGGGTCTTGACACTGCGTCGGTTAAGACATTAAAGGTGATGGTGGAAGGAAAACAGCTTCCGGCAGACGCTTTTACGGATCTTCCTGCCAATACGGCCGTTTCCCCGGCCGTCAAAGTATGGGGAAACATTCTGATTCCGTCCGGCGGGGAAGCAGTTGTCATATTTGAAGCCGCCTTTAAATCGAAAACAGAGTTTTCCGGTAATAACATCAATACGACGCAGACCAATTCAGCCGGATGGTACCGCAGTTCAGATGTGCAGAGAGAAAAAAGCCTTGGCAGGGATGATGCGACGGTATTCGTGAACCTGAATACTTTACAAGAGAGCGATGTCACATTCAGGAAGACCATCGTAAATGCCGGAACAGGCGGCAGCCAGCCGGCAGTGGGCAGCGACGTGACATATAATCTCATGGCGGGATTAACCGGAGGCGTACACAATTCCCACTGGATCACGGTAAAAGACGAATGGCCCGGCTCCGTAACGTTAAAGGAAATCTCCAATATTCCTTCACAGGCAATTATCATCATAAAAGAGAATGGGACGGAGATTAAACGCTATGAGAATAAGGGAAACAGCGCGGCTTCCTGGAGCGCGTTCTCGCTTGCAGTGAAATCCGGAATTACCGTGGAAGCAAGAGTCTATCTCAAACCGGGTGTGACGGAGAATATTAAATTAAAGGGGAGGATTGAGGCCGAAGGCGAGATTACCAACCAGGCTCATGCAGGAGGCGGAGAAGGAGAGGGCTTCGATAAGCCGGGTAGCGCAACTCTTTATGCAATCGGAGCATCGATTGAGAAGAAAGCTTATTTTATCGGAGCATCGGAAAAGGGCAGTATTACAGAGCAGAACAGCAGGCGCCATCCTGTCGATCAGAGCGTTACGTTCCGGGCCGGAGACGTGGTATGTTATGAGATGACGCTTAAAAATACGGGTAATGACAGGTTTAAGGCTAATGTCTCGGACGACATATCAAACCTGTTCGGAGACGGAATCCGCCCGATTTATGCAAACGCGGATTTGGGTGAACCGGGATCTGTATTTATGAAGAAAACGGGAGCTAAGGGCTGGCTCAGTCTGACACCCGGCCAGAGCGGGACAAAGGCATTGGATGAGAACGTGGAACTGGCAAAGGGGGAAAGTATTGTTTTCCGTATCTATCTTGAGATACCGGAGGGAGCATCGGTTCTGTTCCCCGAAAATACGGTCAGCGCTTCTCTGGCCTATGATAAGGAACCGGAGCGGAAATTTGCGATCAGGGCGTCCGCCTCAATTACAATTAACGAGGATGTCCAGAAGGCCTCGATTGATAAAGAGGTATACGCGGTCGCCAGGGAGCTGAAAGAAGAAGGGGGCCATGTCTATCTGAAGGGCGCCAAATGGAATAATCCGGTTCTTGGCAGCGGAACAGGACTGGCGGAAGACGAAACGACTCTCACTGTCGGAAAAGGAGATTATGTTTTCTACCGGATCACCATTAATAACGAAAGTGATGAAGAACCTCTCCGCATCTATGAAATCGAAGACTGGCTGCCCGCCGGAATGCAGTTTGAACGGTTTTATGAATTCAACGGTGCGGACCGGGGAAAGAAGATACCTGGGGCAGTAGGAGACAGCGATACGCTGGATCTGGGGATTAAAGAAAGAAGCAATAAGTTTTCCGGTAAAAACTGGCTGTATTATGAAGACGCGGCCGCAGGAAAATGGGGAACGGATGCAGAGGTGGCGGTGAGCCATGGAGCAAATTTTGCATCGATGAACAGCGGTAAGACAACTTACCGTGTCCGGCTTTACGATACGGATGCCATAAAGACAGGTTTGTCCCCCGTTCCATCGGTTAAACCGGGCGGAAGTGTGGTATACGGAATAATTGCAAAAGTCACGGGAGATCTTGACGGTATTAAGAAACTTACTAATACTACCGGTGTCATTGTTGACCAGACGGCGATTACGGATGAAGCATTCGACAGGCCGGTTTCTGATTTGAGCGGAGCAGTGGGAGGAAAATCTTATTCCGATGACTTATATAAGATTATAACCGCTTCCGCTGATGTCGCCGCGGCGGGAATTTATACTCCCGGTATCGGAAAGAGTCTGGCTCAGTACAATGCTTCGAATAATTGGTATGATTATAAACCGGACGGTAAAAATGACAATTTCCTTCCGAACAATCCGATGCGCTGGCAGGTGACCCTGTATAATGGAACCAACGGCCATATGACTAGAGGGCCGATTGAAAATTATACAATCAGGGATGTGTTCCCGGCCGGCCTGACTTACAACGAAGCCGATGCGGACGGAACCTATATTGTCACCCCGGGCGGGAAAAAGATACCCCTTCCGGAACCGGCTGTCGGACGCGAAGAGGGAAAGAATGTGACAGCCTCCTGGAAGATTGAGAAACAGTCTGAAGGATACCTGATAACGGGTGCAGACGGCCATACCGTGAAGACGAATGAAAACCTGGCCATTCCGGTAAAAGGCAAAATTACAGTCAGAATAGGCTCCAGGGCTGACGGCGACGGAACGGCTAAATATGGAACTTATGTGAACCAGGCTGATTTAATACCGGCCCGGGAATACAGTTATACGGCTGCCTGTGAAGGCACGCTGGTCAAAGAGGGCAATCAGCCTGTCTGTGTCCGTGCGGAGGCATCGGTCAATATTTTCTTCGGTGACGGAAAGACGGAGGCGTGGAAAGAAATCAGAGGCTCCTTCAACGGAACAGAGGGGACCGGCACCGGCACCGACAGCTCCCGCAATTCAATTATTGCCGATGCCGGAAGCGAAGTTACGTATACGCTCAACATCAGGAATCAGGTAGAAAAGGGGATTGAAAACCTGGTAATAGTGGATCGTCTTCCGGCATTGAAGGATAACGGACTTGTAAACAACATGCAGCGAAATTCAGGTTTCAAAGTATCGTTTCCCGACTCGCCTGCAATCGAAGTCCGGATCAGGAAAGCGTCCGGACAAATGGTAAGACTTAAAGACGGAGATTATAATGTCACGTTTGCGGACTGGAACACGAAATTCGGCAAAGGCTCCGCATTGCCTGCACGATATTGGGAACCGGACAGCGCGTCCGATTGGGAGTCCTCCGCCGCAGGCAGAGACACCTTCCGCATCGAGGTGGAAAATGACGCGTTAAAAGATCTTACGAACAATGATACGGTTATAGTAACCTTCAGCGCATTGCTTCCGAAGGCATCAGAACTGGATCTGAGCAATGAGCCGGTTGCGTGGAACACATTCGGATACGCATACAGGGCCGTCAACTCCACAAATAAGTCGACTATCACCGTGGAGCCGGCCAAAGTAGGCGTCCGGATACCAACGGCGTCCCTTGCGGTAACGAAAAAGATTGAAAGCCGGTTTGAGGAAGATAAGGCTCAGGCATTTACCTTCCGTCTAGAGAAAGAAGACGGGGCCAATACCGGGAAATGGGTGAGCGCAGGCGGGCAGCCCTATCAGCTTATGCCGGGAACCGGTGAAACCGCATCAGACGGGAAAACTGCGGAGAATGGGGAATTTACCCTGACCAATGGTCAGACTGCGAAATTTACGGTTCTGGCCGGCCGGAATTACCGGATTACCGAGAGAGACGGCGACGGATATTATGTGTCTGTCAGGGAATTCGGCGGCGGCGCCGGAGAGGACACCCTCTTCGATCCCGAGAATCCTCCGTCTGCCGTATTGAAAAATCCCTCGGACGGTAAGAGCTATTCCTGTACCTTCACAAATACAAGAAGCAGCTTTTTCCTGCCGGAAACAGGAGGTGCGGGAACCGACCATCTCCGCAGAAAGGGAGCCGGAATGATGCTTGCGTCGCTGTTCGTTCTGATCGGCTGCTTTACAGGAGGTTTGTCAGGGAGAAGGCGCAGAAAAGAAGACGTTAAACAGAGCCGGTTCCTGTGACAAGGAGAGACGGATGAAGAGAAAAGGAATTATCATATTGGCCGTCCTGGTACTGCTTGCCGGAGCCGGAATGTACTTTTATCCGGACATCAGCAATATGTATTACCAGGCAGCGGCGGCGTCCGATATCAAGGGGTATCAAAAGGGGGTCCGGGAGCTGAGTAAAACGCAGGAAGAGGAAATGCTTGCAAGGGCTGAGGTATATAACAGCCGGTTATCCGGCGCACTTTCGATGGATCACTTCCGGACGGGAGGCGCTGATCCTTCGGAAGAAGATGAGGAGTATAATGCCCTGCTGAATATAAACGGAGTGATGGGCTATATAGATATTCCAAAGATTGATGTTTACCTGCCGGTTTATCACGGCACATCGGCGGAGGTATTGAAGAAAGGGGCGGGCCATTTATATGGTTCAGCCCTTCCTACAGGCGGGAGCGGGACACACAGCGTCATATCGGCACACAGGGGGCTGCCGTCCGCCAGGCTTTTTACGGATTTGGGAGAGATGGAGAAGGGGGACATATTTTATTTCCACATATTTGACCGGATTATGGCTTATCAGATAGATCAGATAGAAACGGTTCTTCCGACACAGCTGGAACTGCTCGATCCGGTGCCGGGCAGGGAATATATGACACTGTTTACCTGAACGCCGTATGGGATTAACAGCCACCGTCTTCTGGTGCGTGGGGTAAGGATTCCTTATGAGGTAACCTCCGATGGGACTTCGCAGGAAGCAATGGCCGCCATACACATCCGGTGAAGGGGGAGAAAAGGTAGAGGAGAAAAGAGGGAAACGCGATGAAACATAAAGGAATTGCAAAGAAGGCAGACACATTTCTCATCATTCTCATCACTGCAATACTCGCGGCGGCATTTGCAGTACAGACTGCGGTTGCTGTGCCGGCGGAGAGTGAGAAGGCCGCGCTTACAATACAGGCATCCTCAGATGGGACGGGAATAGCAGGTGTTGAGTGGTCTGTCTATCAGGTGGCTGAAATGCCGCAGGACGGAGTATTTATCCTGACAGGAGACTTTGCGGCTTCCGGACTGGACATTGACGGCCTGAATGATTCAAGCCAATCAGCCATGCAGAAAAATGCGGTAAAATCAGCTGCTTTTGTCTCTGAGAATAAGATAAAAGCAGCTGGCAGCGAAGTGACCGATAAAAATGGGAGGGCAAAGATAGGCGGTCTCGAACGGGGCCTGTACCTTGTAAGCCAGACCGGTACACCCGGGACGGACAGGATAGTGAAGTCGATGCCATTTTTTGCAGCACTGCCCATGATGGTGGACGAAGGCGGAAAAATGGTCATTAAATATGAGGTGACGGCTGCTCCGAAACTGGAAGTGGAACAACCGCCTGAAACAGAGGCGCCGTCAACGGAGACGCCGTCAACAGAAGCGCCGTCAACGGAAGAGACGGATAAATCCTCGACGGAAGCTCCGCCCACATCTTCTGCGGAGGAATCAACCGGGGAAACCGGCAGCGCTTCACAGCCGTCGCAGCCTCCATCAACCGGCTCAGGCGGTTCATCGGGCGGCCATGACCGGGACAGGGGAAATTCTACGGTAATCATTGACAGCAATACGCCGCTGTCCAGTTTTCCGCAGGCAGAACCGCAGTTGGAGGAGATAGGGGATGAACCGGTGCCGCTGGCAGCTTTGCCCTCTCTTCCCAAAATGGGGGATATGGGAGCCGGGGCATATGCAGCAGGCATGCTGATTTTGATTCTGACAGGCTGCACCGCATTAATCCGCCGGAAAAAGTATACCGGAGGGAAAAAGTGATTTATGACCGACAAGACGAAACGACGGCTGTGTACGGCCGTATTTACACTCAGCCTCATCTCCATGGCGGTTTTTACAGTCATGTATGTAAAAACACAAAAAGAGTACCGCCACAGTGAAAGAGATATTGCGTCGGTAATGGAAATACGCGGAGCAATATCGCCCGCTCTTACAATAAACGAGAAGAGCCGGCTGGATGAGGCCTCCCTGAGAGCGGCAGAATATGAGTCGGCGCAGGAGCGCCGGGAAGGCTGCAGGCTTCTGAAGGAGATCAATCAGGATGTGGCGGCATGGATCACGATTGCGGGAACACCCATTGATTACCCGGTAATGCAAACCCCGGACAGTCCGGATTATTACTACAGGAGGGGATTTGACGGCAGATATTCCGCATATGGGATGATTTATATGGATGCGGCCTGCCGGCTCCGGGAGGCTGAAGCGCTTTACGAAGCGGAGGCAGAGGAAGGGAAGGCAAGTCCCAACTGCGTCATTTACGGACATCATATGAAAAACGGAACCATGTTTGCCTCACTGGAAAAATACGGTTCTGAGGAATATTATAAGGAACATCCGGAAATTTGTCTGGATACACCCGATTCGTCATCGGTATATGAGATAGTGGGAGTTGTCAGACTTCCGGCCGAGAAGCTGAGCAGCGGATTTGCGGCAGTGCTGGCAGCCAGAACAAGGGAAGAATACGAAAGCTTTGTACAGTACATAAAAAAACATGCTGCCTATGATACGGGAATTACGGCCGAATGGCCTCGGCAGCTTATTACACTGACCACCTGTGAATACACACTAAAAGACGGCAGACTGCTGGTCGTGGCACGTAAAAAACGGTGAGAAATCCGCGTTGCGGACTTCTCACCGTTTTTTACGTGATTCCGGCTTTACATTAAGCGCATCTGCATCTGCTCCGGATCACTGCTGTAGCTGATACAGGTGTCACGGGATATTTTGCCTTCCCGCATAAGCCGCAGCAGGCTGTTATTCATGCTGATCATGCCCTCGGCCATACTGGTGGCGATTACATTATCTATCTGATGAATCTTGCCCTCCCGAACCATTGTGCGGATTGCATCATTCAGGAACATGATCTCAAAGGCGGGCACCATGCCTCCGGTGACGGTAGGGACGAGCTGCTGGGAGATGACGGCCTGGAGAACCATAGCCAGCTGGACGCGTATCTGCTGCTGCCCGTCGGGAGGGAATACATCGATGATACGGTCAATCGAATTGGCGGACCCGATGGTATGCAGGGTTGAAATCACCAAATGGCCTGTTTCCGCGGCGGTCATCGCGGTTTTAATCGTATCGAAATCCCTCATCTCGCCGAGCAGGATGACATCGGGAGCCTGCCGGAGGGAAGCCACCAGTCCATTTACATAACTGTCCGTATCCAGTCCAATCTCACGCTGGGTGACAACGGAACGGTTATGCCGGTGCAGATATTCAATCGGATCCTCCAAAGTAATAATGTGGCTGTTTCTCGTCCTGTTTATTTCATCGATAATACATGCCAGAGTGGTGGATTTTCCGCTGCCTGCGGCTCCGGTGACAAGGACAAGCCCTTTTTTCAGGTTTGCCGTCCGGATGACTTCCGGAGGGATGTTCATATCTTCCGGTCTGGGTATCTCAAAGTGAACAACACGGATGACGGCGGCCAGGGAGCCTCTCTGTTTCATGATACTCACGCGGAATCTGGCGACTCCTTTGATAGAACAGGAAAGATCGTCATCCCCGTAGGTATGCAGCTTATCCATACTTCTGTGGTTGCTGAGCTCATAAAGCGCAGTGATCAGAGCCTCCGAATCGGCGGGCATCAGTTTATTATCGTCGACTGGAATAATCTTACCATTTATTTTATAGGAGAGAGGAAGGCCGGGGATTATAAAAATGTCTGATGCATTTTTCTCCACGGCGTCAGTCAAAAACTTAAGCATGGTATATCTCCTTTCAAACCTTGTTCTTCATTATTCATCAGGGGCGATCCATACGGGAAGGCTGTCGTCTATCGCATAATCTTCACGATTGTAGACATAGCTTGCCAGAACCTCCCTGCTACTGCCGTCCAGTTCAATTCGGAGAGCCTGGCCGGCATTCATCGGTATTTCACAGTAGAGCCTGCCTGCCTCATCAACTCCTGACTCCGTTCCTTCAGGCATCAGTGAAGCTGCATCAGAAAGGGCCTCCTCCATGATTTTGTTACCGTCAAGAGCCGAGACGGCAGCCTGGATGAACTCCTGGCCCATGGCATCGGCCTGATAGTAGGCGGTTACCGAATCTGCACGGCGTCTGGCCAGTACAAGGGCCGAATTCCCATCGCTCAGACTCAGGAGAGAGAAAACGGCGAGGCAGAGGATGATAAAAATAAGGATAATGGAGGCTGTGCCTATATTGATTCTGTTTTTCATGGAAGCCTCCTTTCAGCGGCCAGACTTCGGGCGCCGCTCAAGGTATAGATAGTTTCCATTCCTTTTCCTCTGATATCGCTGATCTCCACAGATACGTGAAGCAGTCCTTCTGCCGCGTATGAATTAATTTTCATAAAATAGGCAGCTTCCGGATCGGCCGGTTCACATATCTTCCAATATCTGTCAAAACCGGAATGTGTCTCACTGGGGGCAGACGCTTCGTCATATTCGGCAAAAGCAGTTTCAATTGCGTTCTCGGCGGCGAGAACGGCGTGGTTTAAGTTTTCCGCATTCTGGCTGAGCCGGTCGGCCTTTGCAAACGCAAGTACGAAAATACAGGCAGCCACTGCGAAAAAACCACATACCCACAGCATTTCCATCAGAAAAGCATAAGATGTCCGTTTTTTATTCATTCCTGCGGCCTCCTTTCGAACTGCTGCGAAGAAAGAGGCTGGCAGTTCTGGGGGAAGGCGTTTCCTCCAGGGTAATCTCAAGCATCGCTCCGTTCTTCTTATCGGCAATGGAGAAGGAAATGGGCTCACAGTCCATAATAGGAAGGCCGTCTTCTACGGTGAGGCCGCTTCCCTGCTCGGAAAACAGCTCCAGCAGTGAGCCGTCTTTTGTGTAAACCCAGGTTTCATACAGGATGCCGTCGTAATCGGAGGCCAGCACCAGGATGCTTTGCCCTTCAACCGTCCGGACACTGATGCTGCCGGTCCGATCGGACTGGCGTACTTTGTTCGTGATATAGCTCAATGCGGTGTCTGAGTAAAAAGCTGCGTCGTTTCTGGCGCGGATATTGCCGTATACGCGGCTGCCAATCAGAATAGTGAAGACGGAGCATAGAATAAATACAAGAAACAGCAGCATGGAAAAGATAAAATCCATGCCTTCCGAGGGACGCGATACAGTCTTTTTCATAGCTGCCCTCCCTGCTTTGCCTGCCCGGTCACGGGCAGAACCGTGATATCTGGCATAATGTTGGCGGCCCAGCCGTCGTAGAACACATTATAGCGTTCGCGGTCAATTACAATGCCGTAATTATCTTCCAGATATTCAACGCTGGGCGGATAACGGCCTTCAATGGAATAGCACTGGACGCTGGCCCTGCGGATGGCATCCGTCAGCATATTTAACTGATCCTCTTTTGTCCTGTTCTGCATGGCTCCCATGGAATAAAGGAAGAGATACAGGACAATAATGAGGAGGAGAAATGAAAACAGATATCCGGGCAGGGAACTCCTGTGTTTTGGAATTTCAATATGTAACATAGATATACACTCCTTATCGTTACAGTTAAGCCTTCAATGTCATTTAGTTAACACTATGAAGATTTAGTTAAGCAGGTGAGGACGCCGCCGGTACGGCCAGCGGACGGGGTGGTG
>PVMN01001993.1_pt1 | contig 23880 bp, 20 predicted proteins | sample 1853401 | NCBI WGS metagenome assembly PVMN01 (sample SAMN08533510, study PRJNA380276) | Human gut metagenome, whole genome shotgun sequencing project.
CTGAGCTTTCATCTCGGTAATTGAATTGCCGAGGATTCCCGCTTATTGTCCTAAATTTTAACAAAATTCTTACTGAGTTTTATTCTATCAGCAGCAGTTTAATTGTTCGTGACAAAAAAATGACAATTTTGTCACATTCGCACAATATTTGTATGATACGTCCTATTTGCATATTTTCCGTTGTTGTACACAGATAAAATTTTCTGACAATATATCCATTTTCTTTCGATAATTTTTGTATTATAATTCTTCTATATGATAAAAAATCCATCATTCCCAGATAGCAGAAAACAACCCAGAACAGCATTCGTGGACAGGATTGCCAGGCACGCATGCGTGAACAGCAACAGAACATAAGTGCACACTACGGACTTACGATAACTTGAAAATATCAGCATGATCGCAGAGACAAAAAGTATCAGCAAAGCAGCGCATAAGCTCTATCTGACCCAGTCGGCCTTAAACCAGCAGATGATTCACTTAGAGGATGAGCTTGGGATCCAGCTTTTCTGCAGTATTTACCCGGACTTCTACGAAAATATTCTCATACAAAAAACCTCCACCATGCGCAGTCTGATCGACCGCAGCCTGGAGGAGGCCGTTTTTCAACCGTCCGTTGTAATGGAAACACGAAGCAATTATTCGATTTTTAAAATGGCACAAGTCATGGGATACTATGTGATCATAAGGAAGATGGGGAACCAGAATAAGTCTTTGCCTTACCAGATATCTTCTGCCCTATCTATAGTCGGAGTCACGATATTAGCTTCCTTTTCCGTTTCCACCACGCAGGGGATCATGGCAGAACGAAGTTCGATGTTCGTAATGCAGTTCGGATACATTTTCTCTGCGTCAATCCAACTATTTCCACACTTCTTCTGCGATCTCTTTTACTAATTTTAATTTCGCCCACTGCTCTTCTTCTGTCAGCTTATTGCCGATCTCACAGGAAGCAAAACCGCACTGCGGGCTTAAATACAAACGGTCAAGTGGTACATATTTTGCAGCCTCACGGATTCTTGCGATCACATCTTCTTTCTTTTCCAGAACAGGTGATTTAGTTGTAACAAGGCCAAGGACCACTTTCTTATCACCGGAAACTTTCGCCAGAGGAGCAAAACCGCCGGATCTTTCATCATCATACTCCAGATAATATGCATTTACGTTTTCTTCGCCAAATAACAGGTCTGCCACCCCGTCATAGGCACCGGAGCTGAAGAAAGTAGAGTGATAGTTGCCCCTGCATACATGGGTATTGATCACCAGATCTGCTGGAGCCTGTGCTGCAACTTCATTGTTCAGCTGAAGAAGCAGTGCCTTGTAATCCTCTAATGCCTGTCCCTTTCTGCCAGTTAATGCAACTGCCAGTTTTGGGTTTACCATGCCGCCCCATACACAATCATCAAACTGGAGATTGCGGCAGCCTGCGGCGTAGATCTCATTTACAAATTCAACATATGCTTTAATCACATCTTTTGCAAACGCTTCTTCCGTTCCGTAAATATCCAGTGTAGTCTTTAAAAGTTGGGCACCTGTAAAATATGCATAAAACTGTCCTGGAGAAGGGATGGTCTGTTTTGCTACTGTATTTTCATCTTCAAATGCTTTTACAAATTTAAAATGTTCTACAAACGGGTGATCCTTTACGGAAATCTTTCCTACCATATAGGTATCATCGATCATAGCAGCTTCTCCATCAAAAGTAGTATTTCCATCTACTGTCTTTCTATGTTCGATTCCCTGAAATCCCCACATAAAATCAAGGTGCCAGGTAGATCTGCGGAACTCACCGTCTGTGATCACATGATATCCCAGCTTTTTGATCTTTCCTACCAGATCACGGATACAGTCATCTTCCACAGCTGTCAGCTGTTCTTTTGTGATCTTTCCTTCTTCAAAGTTCTTTCTAGCTGTTTTTAATGCTTCTGGTCTTAAAAAGCTTCCTACAAAATCATATCGAAAAGGTGTTCTTAAATCTGCCATTTTTTCTATCCTCCAGCCTATCTCTTATTTACTTTGGCGCCTTACGAAGGATAGTTTAACAGTCCTTGCTTTTTTTGAAAAATACTTTCTTTTTTTAATTATCCATAGTTTCATTCTATGGATAAATACTTTTTCAATGCTTCAATATAAGTATCAGCATATCGGCTGAGAAGCGCATTTCTCTTTTTTACCAGTCCTATGTGCATCTGACAATCCATTTCCAGTTCTCTGGCGGTGATCTCAGAGCCGTTTAATTCCCTGCTGATCACACCAGAACAAACCGTAAAACCGTTTAATCCCACTAAAAGATTAAACAAAGTTGCTCTGTCCCGTACCTGTATATTTTTAGGCATATCCAGAACACTTAAAAACTCTTCCGCGTAGTAAAAAGAATTCCGTTCTCCCTGTTCATAAGTCAGATAAGGATACGGCTTCAGATCTTCTAACTGTATTTTTTTCTTTTCCGCTAAGGGATGATCAATGCTGATAAATACATGAGGATCTGCTGTAAACAGTTCTTCAAACAGCAGGTTGTTTTTCCGGATCATTTTCGTTAAAACTTCTTCATTATGCTGGGAAAGATAGATCACTCCCAGTTCACTTTTTCCATTTGCCACATCGTCAATGATCTCACCTGTCTGTGTTTCCCTAAGAATGAAATTATACTGATCTGCATCATATTTTTCTACTACATCTACAAAGGCGTTGACTGCAAAGGAATAATGCTGACAGGAAACGGAAAACTTAGGTGTCCTCTCTTTTCCTGCACCAAAGTGTTCCTTCATAATATCCGCCTGCTCTAAAAGCATCCCTGCATAGGATAGAAGTTCTTCTCCGTCCCGCGTGAGCACAACTCCTTTTTTTGACCGCACAAAAGCTGTTACCCCCATTTCCTTTTCCAGGTTGTGAAGGGCTGCGCTGAGACTTGGCTGGGAAATAAACAGCTTCTCTGCAGCCTGTGTAATATTGCCGCATTCTGCTGTCACTTTTAAATAATTTAACTGCTGTAATGTCATATCCTGCTGCTCCCGCTGTCAGTGTTGTTCTTTGTGTTTTGTTTCTTTATCTGTCGCTTCTTTATTTTTTAATCTTTAGCGTCTTTAAATATTCTTTCTGCTCTGGTGTGATCCGAAAGCTTTCCCTTGCCTTCTGGATCGTCTTGTTATGAGTCCAAGGATCTAATACCTGTTTTTCCAGATATGATATGGCCGCATCCCACTGTTTTGCCAGCGCCGTTGCAAAAAACCAGGCTGTCATCATATTTACATAGTATTCTTCTGATCGGACAGCTGCCGGCATTTCAAGATATTCCGGTCTGAAATCTTCATCTAAAAACCAGCGCATCAGCATTCCCATACCAAAACGGCAGGTGTAAGAATGGTCTGAAGGTATCCACTGCTTTATTTTTTCTAAAAGCTCCGGCTTATGATCCTTAAACACCTTCGGTGAAAGGCCATCACAGACTGCCCAGTTATTGATGTAAGGAAGAAATGCTTCCACTGCTTTTATGCAGGTATCATAATCCTTTATTTCTGCAATGAGAAAAGCATGAACCATGTACTCTTCATAGTAGGTATGAGGAAGCTGTGTAAGAAACTCTCTGGCTTCCTCTTCCTTCTTATACTCTTTTACAAATTTCCTCAGCACCGGTACCCGGATACCGATAAAATATTCCCTTGGAAATCCAGGAAGAAGGCTGCTGTGAAAATCGCCATAATCCCCATCCTGTAACGCAAATAATCGCTCCTGCAATGTCATCTTTTTATACCTCTGTTATTTTTCTGATCAAATAATGTTTCCCATTGTACTGCCTCATTTGCTGCAAAACACATCAGGATCTGTTCCAAATTGGTTTTCTCCTGTGCCAGATTTTCCGGTATTTCATCTTTAGCAAAATATCCGATTTCTGTTGTCTCAATATTTTCTGAGAAATGACCACCCAGCACAGAACATAAAATAAATACTTTCACGATCCCGTAAGCATAGGGCGGATCATTATGCTTATTCCGGTCCTGTACAGCGATCAATCGCACAGGTTTTACCTGCAGTCCCGCCTGGACAATACTTTGGAAGTTCTATGGCATATTGGATTCATTTATCTTGCAGCATTTGTATTTTCTCCTTTTGTTATCTATGTACTCGCGGTATCTTTCTGTACTCTCTCAATATCCTTATCGTACCAAAAAAGCCGCTGTATTTCTACAGCGACTTTCATGATTTAGGCCAACGTTTATTCTTTCGTTAAATATCAAATACACCAAGCATTACAATACCGATCACTACTAAAAGTATCATTGCATAATGCTTCCAGGACAGCTTTTCTTTCAGGAAAATGCGGCTCCATACAACAGAAGCCACGCAGTATGCGGAAATGATCGGTGCAGAAATAGCTGCATGTGCTGTATCAGACAGTGCAAAAATGTAAGCAAACTGACCGACGGTTTCGCAGATCGCACCAAAATATTTCGGGCCTTCCTGGCGAAAAGTGAATTTCTGCTTCTTGATCACTCCTACATATACGATACAGCAGATTGCTGCAAATAGAAAAGTCAGTTCGTATGCGCAGTTAGCTGCAGACGCTGCATAATCAGAGCACTCCTGGGCTGTAGCAAACAGGCCGGCACTTTCCGCTTCACCTGCCAGTGTATCAAGAACCAAGGTATCTGCAAATGTACCTGCCGCATCTAACAGGCAGTACGCAACAGGCAGCGCAAGTGCGATCCAGGATTTTGCATATTTGTAATTCGATGCCTGCTGCCGTTTTGCACGCAGTTCATCATCTTCTCTTGACTCAACAATACCAAGTCCGATCACACCTGCACACACAAGAGCAACGGCTCCCATAACAGCCAGACGCATGGATCCTTCGATCCCTTCATCCAGCGTACCGGTAATAAAACACAAAACAGCTACTAAAGCGCCGGAAGAGTTACAGATTGGTGAAGAAATCGATAACTCAATGTAGCGCAGACCGATATATCCCAGTGTCATGGATGAAATATACAGCAGAGATACCGGTAAATACGTAAGTATTACGTGCCAGGTAACGTCCACGCCGCCAACAAACATCTCATACAGCGCATGGACACCCATAATAATACCCACAGCAATGACCATTTTTAAATGTGCATATTTGTCATTCCCGCGACAGCCGATCTTTGAAAACAGATCAGATCCGCTCCAACAAAGAAGCGCAATAAGCGCAAGCCAAAACCACATATCTTTTTAATTCCTTTGCATTTTACTATCTTCCAGATTTTTCCTGTGGACAGACCTGTTTATTATATATCTGAATCCGTTTTTTCGCAAGGGCGATCATTTTCTATCATCGTTATATTGTTACAGTTCAGCCTTGCATCTTCTTGCCCGCTTACAGCGGACAAGAAGCGTAGTGTCTTACTCTGAATCGCAAATAAAATCTTATTTTAACGTCCCAACCTCATTAATATTCATCCACATACAGATGCATTGGATAGGTTCTGTATTCTACACTGTCTAATTTGTCTACAGTGATGAATCCTGGAGGTGCCATGATCACATCCGGGATACGGTTTACAATGGTCGCACAGGTGTGAACAGGGGTGTCTGGTTTTTGTACATAGAAGGTAACATCCGGTTCACCTTTGATCTTCCAGTCACACATATCTCCGTCATCTGGTCCGTAAACCTTTCCAATACACTGAGTCTCGATCACTGGTCCCTGGAAAGTTTCTGTTGTAACTACCGCACTCATGCCAATGCAGCGGCCTACCGGAATGGTCAGTCCCATGGTCTCTGAGTAAACATCTTTATCAGAGAAATAAGGAACACATTTCTGTGTCTGGCTCTTGATGGTCCATCCCATCAGGTTGCAGAGAGCTTCATTAGAGTTCCATACATAGGACGGTTCCAGAACTTCCGGATGAGCAATGGTCTTTTCAAATTCTTCCGGTGTCAGATTGCATCCATGGGCTTTTGCAAGTGCAAGGCCGTAATCTTCCACATTGTAGCTTACAGCGCCTTCGATCTTTTTAATATCATGGCAGCCGCCTGCTACGGTTCCGATCAGATGTACCCAGAAGATATCTTCCATTCCTGCTCCTACAATGGTACAGCCGTTTTCTTTTGCAAGAACATCCAGTTTATTGGTGCAGGCTGCGGAAGTGGTCCATGGATAGGTTGCTTCCTCGCAGGTAGTAATCACATTAATGCCTCTGCTCAAGCATTTTGCATAATGCTCATAACAGTCATCTACAAAGCTGAATAAGGTTACAATGGCAATGTCCGGCTGGCACTCATCTAATACAGCATCTGCGTCATTGCGGATCTTAACACCCAGATCAAATCCAAGTCCGCAGAACTGGCCAACATCCATGCCCACTACAGCAGGATTTACATCAATGGCGCCTACAATGTCTGCGCCTTTCTCATAAAGATAACGCAGTGTGTATTTTGACATTTTTCCGCATCCGTACTGAACCACTCTGATTCTCTCTTTATTCATATGATAACCTCCTTTAATGATGTACATAAGTGTTAATGTGTTTGTGTTCAGATGCCTGTTTTGCGCATCTTTTCGTTTGTTAATTAATTAACCTTCTTTGTACTTTCATTATAGAGCCTATACCTGGTAGAGAGTCAAGGGCTGATTTTCCCGTTTCAACGACAATATTTATACTTCGCTATCGTACATTAACAGGTACCTGAAGCCGCAAGAACATACCTCTTTCATCACGTTTAAAAATAGGTGTTTCCACGATCGTTTCACAAAGATAATCCCCTGCAATGGTATAGCCGTTCTTTTCTGCCTGATCAAGAAGCTTTCCTGCCAGTTCTTTTTCTGTTTCAAAACTGCTGCAGTAGATACACTGGTACATACCAGCCGGGATCTGTGTGATCTCCTCTGGACGAAAATGGCGCTCATCTGCCCTGACGTAAACTTCTGTAGAAACAAATTCCCGCTTCATTACCTTATCTTTACGCCAGATGGTTCCCGGATTGCGGTAATAGATATGCTCCATATTCCGCTCTGCCAGAGCATGTTTTAGCTGAAGCAGGCTGTGTTCGTAAAATTCCAGACCTTCTTCAAAGTAATTATTTCCACTGTCCAGCACAATTATGCTGCGTCTGGGGATATATTCCAGTGTAATGGTACCAGCCGGCGGAGCTGCACGGTACTGCTCGAAAGATTCCAGGCTGTTTTTTACCGCTTCCTTCTGCTCAGAAAGACGAAGCATCTGGTCATCGATCCGGGCTAAGGTATTGCGCAGTTCCCCTTCCAGGCTTTCTATATTTCCATTTTCAAAATAATTACGTATTTCCTTTAAGCTAAGCCCACACTGCTTCATGCTGCTTATCAGATCCAGTTTTGCGCACTGAAGGATGCTGTAATACCTGTATCCGGAATTTTCATCCACTACTACCGGCTTTAAAAGCCCCATTTTGTCATACAGCCGCAGCGTCTGAATACTGACATGATTGATCCTTGCCATTTGGCCAATACTTAGATCCATTGATCTCACCCCTCGCATAATATCTTATTTTACTATACGAAATATCGGGATTCCTGTCTATACTTATCTATACTTACTATAGAGTTTTTGATGTATCAGGAGCCAATGTTGCTTTTATCTTCTTCATGACAAAAATATAAGATACACCGGTAAACAGGCCTGCGCTGATCCATGCTGCCGGATCACAGAAGCAGGAAAGAGCATAGCTGTGGACTCTCATTGCGATCATCGCCACGCCCATTCTGGCCACCAGTTCTACCACTCCACCCATCATAGGAAGGAAACCATATCCGCAGCCCTGCATGGTGTTGCGGAAAATAAAGATCGTGCTAAGTGGAATATAAAACAGAGTGCAGATAGTAATATAGGTTCTTGCCCATGGCATCATGGCATTCAGATCCACATTCCCGGAGAAAAACAGCCCCAGAGTAACGCCTAATAAAAGAGAAACTGCAACGGCGGATACCACAGAATAGATCAGTTCTATGATCAGAGCCGCCTTTACGCCAGCACGGATCCGTTTATAATCTCCTCTTCCATAATTCTGTCCGCTGTAAACCGCCATGGTCTGTCCCATTGCCACCATTCCCTGGGTCAGAAGGCTGTGTACCTTGCATGCTGCTGTATAAGCCGCTACTGCCTCTGAACCAAACAGATTGATGGCCGACTGCATGATCATAGTTCCTGAAGAGGTAATGGCAAACTGCAGTGCCATTGGAATACCCATCTGCAGCTGATAGCGGGTGTCACCGGCAGTAAGACGCCAGTGTTTTTTCTCCGGCACAAGAGCCGGTACTTTCCAATATATGTATACAATACATAACACGGCCGAGATCGCCTGAGACAGATTGGTAGCCCAGGCAGCTCCTGCTACTCCCATTTTTAAGACTACGATAAAGAAAAGATCCAGGCCTACATTTAAGCAGGCTGAAAATACAAGGAAAAATAATGGTGCTTTACTGTTTCCCACTGCTCTTAAATAAGAAGAAAACAGATTATAAAATACATTGGCGATCATTCCCAGACTGATTAAAATGATATAGGTATAGGCCATATCAAAAATATCGTCCGGAGTGTTCATCAAATGCAGCAGTGGGTTCATGATCCCACTGCTGAATGCGGTAAAAAGCAGCGCACCTATAACAGATAATAAAACACCATTGGTAACACTAAATTTAACCCCATCTTTTTTTCCTGCACCGAAACGCTGAGCTGTCAGCACGGAAAAACCAGCTGTAATACCCTGAGCAAAGCCGTTGAGCAAAAACATGATCGTTCCCGTAGATCCTACAGCCGCTAAAGCATCCGCTCCTACAAAACGGCCTACAATGATCGTATCTGCCATGTTATAAAGCTGCTGGAAAATATTTCCAACTGCAAGAGGCAATGTAAACATAAAAATAACTGACAATGGATTGCCCTTTGTCATATCCTGTTCCATGATCTTCTACCTTTCTTAAATAAAAACAAACTCTTTTCATTTGGACTCATTGCATTCTAGCATACTGCCAGCTGGTTGTCATTGGATTTTTTCATTCTTTTCAGATTTATTTTTCCATTTTTTTGTCCACACATTGATTCACAGGATCAGCATACATATTTAAGCCTGTTCTGATCCATACTAACCACGTATAAGGAGGTAAACTGCCATGAAAAATACGGCACTTGACTGTACAGCTCTCACTTTGTCCATTATCGGAGCTGTGAACTGGGGGCTGATCGGCCTTTTTAAGTTTGACCTTGTTGCATTTCTTTTTGGAAGCATGACATTACTGTCACGGATCATCTATACCATTGTAGGCATATGCGGTGTATATCTCATCAGCTTTTATGCCAAAAATGAATAAGGGGCCATTTCTGACCCCTTTTCATGTTTATCGCTTTCACTTATTCTGTTCGATGGATTTTTTCCTAAGATCATCCGTTCATTCTCTTATTATAAGCCTCTTTCAGGCTGCATTTTAATGAAATTCCCAGATCAGCAAATACTTTATCCAGACCAGCCATCACAGCTTCTACCTTCTCAGGATAAGCATTTTCACCCATATGTCCAATACGGATCACTTTTCCTGCAAAAGCACCGAAGGAACCGGCCAACATAATATTGCATTTTTCCTTCATAGCGGTAAGAATAGCTGTATCTGTGGTGCCTTTTGGAACATTAAATACCGTTACTGTATTAGAAAAGCCTGTTTCCTGATATAATTCCAGTCCAGCTTCTTTCACTGCTTCTCTTACTGCATTTGCAATCTTTGCATGACGTTTCAGCATATCCGGATCATTTTTAATATTGTCAAATGCCTGGCGCAGACCATAAATATCACTGATGGGCATGGTATATGGGAACCACTGGTTCTCATAATAACCGTCAAATGCAAGGATATTTGCATAGAATGACGCAACCGGTGTTTTTCTGGAACGCATGGCCTGATAGGCATCTGCACTGATCGTTACAAAACTCAATCCTGGAGGTGCGGAAACTGCTTTCTGGGAACCGCCGCAGAGAAGGTCGATCTGGTAATCATCCACCCGCATTTCTTCCCCAAACATGGCTGAAACAGAATCTACCAGAGTTAGAATGCCATATTTCTTTAATAATGGGCAAAGCTTTGAAACATCGTTTAACATGCCGCTTGGAGTGTCACAGTGTACTAAAGCCGCATATTTAAAATCGTGGTCTTTTTCCAGATATTTCTCCAATTCTTTCACATCAAAGGCATTGCGGTAATCTGTGGAATAGAGAACCGGTTCTCCGCCATACATAGTCACGAAACCGGCAAAGCCTTTTCCATATTCCCCGTTGTCCATTACAAGCACCCGGTCTCCTTTTTCCGTGAGAGTGGCACAAGCTGCTTCCAGCCCCAAAATACCTTCTCCGTCCAGGATCAGAGTCTCATTTTTTGTATGGAGAAGTTCACTGATCTCTTCACAGGTCTCCTTATAAAAATCATAAAAATCTGCATCCAGATCTGGATTGGTGCAGGCAAGTGCCCGCGCCTGCCGTACATTTTCCCTTACCTGTGTAGGACCAGGTGTCATAATTTCGTACATGGTATCTTCCTTCCTGCCTGTAAGCGCATAAAAAGTTTTTGCAAAGTTCAGCTACTATTTTAAGATAGGGCGCAGCACTTTGCGAAGCTGCTCTACACAGATGAGAACGATCACTGCTGCTGTACCGATCTGCACCAGGTTTCCAGGAATCGAAGCTGCCGGGGCAAACAGGTTGTGATAGAGGATCACTTCTGCAATGTAGTAGCCAACCACTTTGATCACGCATGCCACTGCAATAGCCACTGCATCTCTGGCTGTGCTGTGGTGTCCTTCTGTAATAGCACCTACTGCATAACCCATAGCACCTACGATAACAAATGTAAACGGCGCCCATGCAGTCCAGCCAGATAACAGATCAAACAGTCCCATACCGAAAGCACCTGCTAACATGCCGGTGCGCTTGCCTAACAGGATCGCGCAGATAAATAAGGGAACATTTCCCAAATGGATCAGTCCTCCGTTTGCCGCGATAGGAAGTCTCACATTTACAAATGCTGTAAATACATAGGTCAGTGCAATAAACATTGCATCTAAAACAAGTTCCTTTGTACTGTATACGCTTTTTGCAGCCGCAGCTGCCTGTTTTGTGTTTGTACTCATTATCCTTTTCCTCTCTTCCTGACAGGTTCTCAGGGCCCTGGGAGAATGGCATCAGGCTTTCTTTTATATTTGCTGTATTAGCTTAACCTTAGGATAAATGATAAATGGGCTTTTTGAAACATCCAGTTTTTAATTATTTAACCAGTCCAGTTTTATGTTCCAGCAGCTGTACAGAATTTAGCCTAATAATTCCCGTACCATTTTTGCATCAAAGACCACTTTGTCTACGTGGTTTACTTCAATCTGGTAAAGGGCATTGGCTGCAATGTGCTCTGCTGCCTGTTCTAAGTCACGGATACCTGTGGTATCAGAATAGCGGTGGATCACTTCTGTCAGTGCCTCCAGAGTGATCACACATTCTTCTTCCTTCATGCTCATTCTCTTTAATACCTTTGGAAGGGCGAATTTTGTGAAAATGATCTTCTTTTCATCTTCTGTGTAATCCGGAATATCGATCACTGCAAAACGGGACATTAATGGTGCACTGATCAGGGAACGGTCATTGGCCGTTGCGATGGGATATACACCGGCTGTAGGAACCATACACTCCATATAGTTATCTGTAAATCCAAGATTATCTAACAATGTTAAAAGTACATCAGCCGGATTGCCGTTTCCTTTGCCGGAAGCCGCCTTGTCCAGCTCATTGATGATAAATACAAGGTTTGACTGACCGGACAGGGAAAATGCCTCCATAATGATACCTGGCTTTGCATTTGCATAAACACGAGAGCTTCCTGTCAGCTGTTCCGGGTCATTGATAGAACTCATGTCCAGAGTGGTCCACGGCAGCTTCAGGATCCTTGCTACCGCATAGGCGATCTGGGATTTTCCGGTTCCTGCAGGTCCGATCAAAAGAATACCATAAGCAGGAAGTGTATGGGTACGGTTGATCTGGATGATCGTCTCGATGATACGCTGTTTTACCCGCTCCATTCCATATAATTCTTCATCCAGGATCCGTCTTGCTTCATTTGGGTCAATGGCTTCAAAATAATTACTCTTCCACTGAATATTCATCATAATGGACAAAGCCCTCTGGGCATGGCGGCGTTCTTCCGGAGAAACCTCATGGGAATTAGCTACTGCCAGGTTCCTTCTGGTCCAAAGACGGATATTGTCAGGAAGTGTCCTTCCTGCACAGGTCATAAAATCAGTAATACTCTGAAGACTGGTAAGCTTCATATCATCCCCGTCTTCTGCTGTATCCTCTTCGCTTATCTCCTCTGCCGGCGCACCGCTGGCCTGAAGACGTTCGATCATATACTGTAAAAAGCCGTCCTCTGCGGAAAGCTTGGTGCCGCCTCCAAAAGCGATCTCCCGGATTTTGTATACAGCATACCCGTCTGCCTCATTGGAACCGGAAAGGCGCACATTAATATGACTTTCTCCCAGCCATTTAAGAAGACTTACAAAACGGGCATCTACTTTTAAGATGTCTGCACTGACAGTACCGCCGCCTTCTGCCTGAAATTCAAAGGCAGTCTTTCGGATCGGATTAGTAAACACACCCCAGGAGTGGTGTTCCCATTTTCTATTGCTGTTGTCCAGAACCAGGATCGGGTGTTCTGGAGAAGCAACTGTTTCACTGGAGCGGATCACGGTGTAAGTACACTCCGGTGCTTTCTTTTCTTCTTTTGGTTCATCATTGAAATCAAAAACTGGCATTTTTTCTCCCCTGCAGCTAAATCTGCTAGTATATTTTGTAATAGTTCTGTCTTACACAACAAACTTATTCCTCAGTGTACCACGGATTTACTGTATCCACAACACTTCTTTTTTCCAAAAACTGCCCTAAATACAATTTCCCCCGACAAAGCAAAAGCGCCCCGAAGGACGCTTCTTTCTGCATGCACCTTAAACTGCGCCAGTGGCGCATTTACATATCTATTCTAATCCATATTTTTCTTTCAGTCTGTTACGAATCTGAGGAAAACTTACTGGTGCAGTCATGTGAGCCTGGTGTTCACCAATCATATGTTCCATCCATACCATATTGTACCACCGGTCAAATTTGTAGCCGCACTTTTTAAACTCTCCAACCATGCGATAGCCCATATGTGCATGGAACTGAGCACTGTTTTTGTCCAGATATTCATCTTCTTTCTCCGGATATCCGATGCAGGCTTCCATATTCAGGATTCCCTGCTCTTTTAATACCGCTTCCAGAGCCTGATGAAGCTTTTTCCCAGCCCCTTTATGTTTTACATTTTCATCTACATAAATCGAAGTTTCCACTGCCCAGTCATAAGCAGCCCGCTCTTTAAAAGGACTTACATAAGCGTATCCAAGGATTTTTCCGTTTTCCACTGCTTTCAGATAGGGAAATCGCTCTAAAACATGAGTGATGCGTCCTTTAAATTCCTCTACGGAAGGAACATCGTATTCAAAGGTAATGGCAGTTTTTTCTACATACGGCGCATAAATGGCAAGGAGCTCTTCTGCATCCTCTGCAGATGCGATCTGGATCTTTATAGTTTCATTTTTCTCATTCATAATTTCGGTCTCCTGTTCTTACCTAATGTACTCTCAAATCTTTTTTCTTAGTTTTACAATAAAATTCCAAAAGCAGCTATTTTTTAATTAATACTATCACCTTATTTCTGGATTGGAAACCCCCTCTATTCATTTTCCACAATGCTTTTCACTGCTCTTTTGATAATAACGTTCTCTCCTTTACTTTCTAAGGCCCATGCGCCATTTCCACCTGTTTCATAAAGGGAAATATTCTGTTTCTTCATTCGTTCTGTGACCTCTGTGGATGGATGACCATAAGAATTATCTTTTCCATAAGATATAAAGGCAGCTTGTAAAGGCATCGCCGACAAAAAATCAGGACTGGAAGATCCTTTAGAACCGTGATGGGCTGTTTTTAAGATCTGTACATGCTTTAAATGTTCTTTCTGAATGCTGTTATCTTCCTCTGCCAGCTTTAAAATCTCATTTTCCTCTTCCGTTCCCATATCACCGGTAAATAACATATGCAGATCATTATAATGGGCACATACAACCAGGGAATGGGCATTTCTTTCTTCTTCCCTTTCTTTCTCAAAAATACAGGTAAATTCTATCTCACCTGCCTTTATTTTATCCCCCTGGCGCATATAATAGGTTTTCCCGCCTGCTTCTGTCTGTAATCCTTCCAGCTGTTCATAAATATCTCCTCCTTTGCCTCCTGCCGGCAAGATCAGAACGTCAATGGGAATTTTCTGTTCCAAAAGATAAAGAAGACCGCTTATATGATCATTATCCCCATGACTCACCATTGCCATATCTAAACGGGAAATGCCTTTGGATTTAAGACAGGGCTCTAATGTCCGGCTTCCAAACTTCTTTTCACTGGAGCTTCCCCCATCGATAAGGATATTCGTTCTGCCTGACTGCAATAAAAAACCGTCTCCCTGTCCTACGTCAAGACAGAGAAAACCGAATCCCCGAACGGGACAAGAAGAAAGAATACTGAAACTTAATACAACTGCCATCCATAATACGGCAGCATTAAACAGATGATAGGCCCATTTTTTTCTGAAGACCGAAACAGAAGCATTTCCCTTGCCTTTCATCTTCCGGTTTCTGTACCACCCCAGCACAGCCACCGTTATTCCCCACATTCCAATATAACATAAAATCTGTCCCGGTTTTGGGCGTCCAAGGACATTCATTGCTCCCGGCAGTTTTAGTGAATATTCACACGCACATTTATAATAGCTCAATATCATATGCCCCATTTTAGCAGCAATCATGGCTCCTAAAGGCCATATTCCCCCGATAAACAGGATCACGATCCCTGATGCCATCAAACAAGGTACAAAGGGCAGTATCAGAAAGTTTAACAACATCCCATACAAGGGGTACTGATAATAATGCCATGCCATAACCGGCAGCAGAACGATCTGCACCCAAAAACTGATCACCACTGTTTTTTCCCATTTTTTTTCAATTTTATATTCCCTTATCATCCACTGACCCGGTCCAGAAATTGCCAGTACTGCTGCAAAAGAAAGCTGAAAACCGCTGTGAAAGATAAGATAAGGATTTTTTCCAAGAAGACTTAACGCCGCAAAACCAAGAGCCGAAAGGCTGTCATAGGTACGTCCCCGTTCTGCCGCCAGCCAAAGACAGCATATCATAAACACTGCCCTGAAAGTAGAACCGGAGGAACCGGTAAAAATACCGTAGCTTATCACAAAGCTGCCGCTTAATATCCCCGCAGTCCGAAATCCCCCAATATTTTTTCTAAAAAGCAGATACATTCCCCCTCCGATCAGAGACAAATGCTGTCCGCTGACTGCCAATAAATGGGCGATCCCGCTGGCCCGGTACATATCTAATATATCTGTTTCAATGAAAGAAGTATCCCCTAACAGAATCGCCTTATAAATACCAATATCTTCTTTTTCGCAGTACTTCTCCAACACCCGACCGCAATATCTTCTCATTTTTAAAATAAGTCTCATAAAAGGGCGATCTGATCCCCTGCTTTCTTTCAAAGCTTTTATATAACCAGTACACAGCACTCCTTTTGACCGATAATATAACTTTGTGTTAAATTCACCCGGATTTTTCCCAGGTTCCGTCAAACTTAAAGAACAGGCCATTTTAACTTTTTTCCCAGGAAGGAGTTTTTCTTCCCAGCCTTCTGTCTCCTCCGGCAATCCATAAAGCTGCAAGGGAAACTGAAGAGTCATCCACTGTCTGTCCTCTGGCCCATCTGTACTTTTTGTTTTCTTCCTCACTTTCACTTTATTTACCATTATTTCCAGTCTTTCATTCTTCTCTCTTAGATCCACCACTGTTCCCATTACCTGTACCACATCTCCCCATTCCGCCTGAGAAATCATTTTTTCCTCTTCTTCCATCCGCTCCCGGCACTGTCCGCCTAAAAAACTTCCCGCTGTCATTCCTCCAAAAAACAATATTAAAAAAAGCAGAAGTGTCCTGTATATAACACTCCTGCTCAAATTAATACCCCAAAAACGTCTGACTGCAAGTACTGCAAAAAACAGCAGTCCAAATAGCCAGAAACACGTTCTGTATACAGCCTCCTGCAAACACAGGGCAAGCACCTCTCCAAGTACAAATCCTGCAGTTATCACCACAAGTGGCCGTTTCATATTCAATTTTAATTATCTCCTGTTTGTTCCTGCTCAATATAGTCCATGTTCCGTTCAAAAACCGTATTTAAAGATACTACTTCCCTGAACATTACATCCGGGGAACCATTCACCATGATCTGCACCTTTGTTGCCGGATTTTTTTCCAGCAAAGAATCTACGATGGCATAAATAGGTATATATTCACCGACTGTCTGGGGGCTGTTTAAAAAGGCTGAATCAAAGTTGATATAGCAGACATTATCTGTTACCGATACACTTAGTATCTTACAATCGGAGGCAAGCACTGCCTGATGTCCGCTGTCTGAGGGGCCTGCGATCAGCTGTTCCACGATCAGCTGCTCCATGGACGTATTGATATTGTGGGCTACTTCCCGTTTTTCCGCTACCAGCTTATCACCGGTGCTGTTTGCGAAATACAAGGTCAATTCTGTCTTTTCATAGGCATTGACATTGCTTGTATTAATAATAAAATCCCCTGCAGAAATAAAGCCTACCGGATTTCCCTGACGATCCATAAGAGGCTGGTCGCCGCAATAAATGCTGATATAGTTGATTCCTGCTATCTGGGTTATAGTTCTTGCAAGAGCTGCCCTGCAAAGGATCTCCTGTTCTGGCTTCATAGACGTATAACTTCCGTCAAAATACAGGTACAGCACCTGTTCATCGATCCTGCAGGCCTTAAAAGATACCTTATCGCTTAGCACCGTCTGACAGTCTAAATCTCTTGGCACATGGGTCAGCTGATCCATCAGTTCCTCTGCCAGTCCCACCTGATCCTTTGTTTCTGTTTCATATTCCTGAGCTACCAGCTTGGTCACAGAGGAATTCAGGTAATAGATCACATATTTACCTGCATTTGGGTCAGATTTTGGCTCTGCCTTGGTGCTGCATCCAGAAAGAAATGTCAGCACAGCAAGAAGAATTCCTAAAAATGTCCTCAGAAGGAACTTATCTTTTCCATGTTTCATGATCGTTCCTCCTGTCTTGGCACATAATTTAACGGAATACGCATACTGAAGGTAGTTCCCTCTCCCGGTGTACTCTCCACATCAATCACACCATGATGCATCTGGATCACATTTTTCGTAATAGAAAGTCCCAGACCAGTACCGCCGACTTCCCTGGATCTTGCTTTATCCACACGGAAGAAACGTTCAAAAATATGGTCCACACTGTCCTCTGGAATACCAATACCGGAATCTGCCACCTTTACATAAAAATACTTGTGATCCGCATCCAGTGTCACCCGGACCCATCCGGAATCCACGTTGTATTTAATCGCATTTTCCACCAGATTGGTCACTGCCAGATTCAGTTTTACCTTATCTACATCTGCTGTAACTTCCCGGATGCTCTCTAAGATCAGTTCTACATTGCTGCGCTTGGCAATAGGGCGCAGTCTTTTTAATATCATCTCCAGTTCATGATTGATATGAACCTGGGAAATATTCATCTGGCTTTCCGCCGATTTATCCATACGCACCAGCGTAAGCAGATCTTCGATGATCTGATTTTCCCGGTCGATCTCATCGGAAATGTCCGCCATAAACTCCCGGTACAATTCCACCGGCGCGTCTTCCATTCCCATCAAAGAATCCGCCAGTACCCGGATAGAAGTAATGGGAGTTTTTAACTCATGGGAAACATTGGAAACGAATTCCTGACGGGATTGATCCACCGCTTTTAATTTGCGAAGAGACTTCTGCACTGCATGAGACATCTGTCTTGTTTCACTATAGGCATCTTCCCTGATGTCTGCATCCAGATCTCCCTGGGCAACCCGGTCAAAGGAGCGCAAAAGCCGCTTGAAAGGCTGTACCAGAAAATGAGTCGATGCTATAGAAAACAGCACAGCAACCAACGCCATACAAAGGAAAAACAGCTGGGCATTGCTTTTTACCCGTTCTGTTACGGAAGTGACATTTTCCATAGAAGCTGTCACTGCAATAACGCCTTGGATCTTTTTCTCATCTGCCGGATCATAAATAGGGATGGTCTGGTAAAAATATCCCCCTTCTTTATTAAAGCGGCTGCCGCTTTCACCTTTGAAACAGCGGATGACCTCTTCCGATATATAATATTTTCCCGTTGACAGATTGAATGTGTCTGTCACGATCTTATAGCTGCTGTTAACAATAGCAATACGACCGTTATACAGATCCGCAATGGTCTGCATCTGGGCATCCAGACTGATATTATTGGTCTTATCTGCTGTAAGATAGCCGGAACGGGTCATACGATTGCTTAAGATCACGCACTGGTTTTGTATCTCAATACTCCTTGCCTCCAACTGGTTCTGTCTGAAAGATCCCATAAGTATCCATGTCTGGAGCAGCAAGGGAATGACCGCCACTGCGATCATCAAAAGAGTCATGGGGACAGTAATGCTCTGTCCCCTTGTTTTCAGCTTTTCATACCATTTTTCCTTATTCAACTGTTTGCTCCTATTCCAGCTCCTTTAACTTACCGGAGCAGGCTACTGCAAGACTTCCTGGTCCAATATGACAGGCAATGCTTAAAGAAAGAGGTGCAGTGGTGATGTCTGCTCCCGGATACTGCTCTTTTAAAGCTGCTTCCAGCTCTTTTGCATCTTCTTCATTGCAGGTATGGGCGATCTCCAGGTAAGTATGTTCTGCATTCTTGTCATGGAAACGCTCATCCAGATCCTTAGCAAGTGCTGTGAGCATAATGGATCTTGCCTGCTTTGCAGTACGTGCCTTTGAAAAAGCGTCTAACTTTTCGCCCTGAATGGTCAAAACGGGCTTAATACGCAGCAAAGTTCCCAGTGCAGCTGCTGCCGGAGTGATACGTCCGCCCTTTTTCAGATATTTTAAAGTAGTAAGAGTAACATAAATACTGCTCTCATACTTAACCCGCTCTAAGATCTCTTTGATCTGCGCTGCCTCATAGCCCTTTGCAGCCAGGTCTCTGGCATCTAATGCAGACTGCTCCTGGGTAACGGAAATACGCTGGTTGTTTACAACCTGTACCTTGCCGTCATAATCATCTGATAACATAATAGCAGTCTGACAGGAACCGCTTAAACCGCTGGACATGGGAATATAAAGGATCTCGTCATATTCCTTTAACAGCTTATCCCAGAAGTCAGTTACTTCTCCCGGTGATGGCTGGGATGTGGTGATATCTGCTCCTTCTTCCATCTGTCTGAAAAATTCTTCATGGGTCAGATTTACACCTTCATAAAACATTTCCCCATTGATCATAAAAGGCATAGGCAGCACATAAATCCCTAGTTTTTCTGCCTGCTCCTGTGTAATACCGCTGTTGCTGTCCGTAGCGATCGCTGTTCTCATATCTGTCTCCTTGCTATTTATCATTTCTTATCTTCTTCAAATCTTCTTTAAAAGCATTTACTTCCTGGTAATGCTCTCTGGCTAACTGCATTCCGGACTGGTAATGCTGTTCCATGAGCAATCTTGCTTTTTTATAATCACCGGACTGATAGACCTGGGTGATCTTCCTGTGTTGTCTGATACCCAATTCTCTCTCTTCTTCTGTGCGAATGGCAAAACGGATCAGAAGAGTCCGGATAAAATTGTACTGCTTATATGTTTCTTTCATAAAACGGTTGCCACAATAGTCAAAAAATACTTTATGATAGCGGAAATCCGCCTCAAAATAGTCTATAGACGTTTTCGCTCTTGCCATTTCTTCTTCATACATCAAAAGCTTTTCCACCAGAGTTTCCGTGTCCGACTCTGTTCCGGAAAGCATCACAGCTTTACTGGCTAAAAAAGTGATAAAGTCATTAAGTTCGTTGGCATAGGAATAATCAAAGGTGATAAGCTGTGCTCCGCTTTTTGATACTTCCTGAGTCAGTCCATCTTTTGACAGTCGGTTGATGGCATCACGTACTGGTGTAGATGAAACCTGAAACCTCTCCTGAAGTTCCCTGTTAGTAAGCTTATCGCCCATTAAAATCCTGCCAGACAGAATATCTTCCTTTAAAATATTGTAGATCTGTTCACTAAGTGTCTGTTTGACAATTTTTTCGGGCATAGCCTCGCCTCCTTCTTTTCTTAGTTTTGTTTTCCAGTTTTCTTTATTCTGTTTTCTTTATTCTGCTGTATTGTTATCAGTGCATCACAAATGGATACATTTATACTGTCATGATACTACACTTTTTACAAACGGTCAAAATATATTTACACAACTCCCGTCCCTGCATAGTCTCTCTTTTATTTTGCACAAATATTTTTAAATCATGTATTGACTTTTGTGCAAAATAGTGTATTATATAAATTACAAGATACGTGATGCATCACGCATCACACAGCAAACATCATCTACAGAACCAGCCGCCAGCGGTTCCTGCAGATGTATGATCGTGAAAGACATGTCAGAGGGCCCTGACAGTTTTACGCAAACGTAAACTTATACATCACAAAAGGAGGTGTATCTCATCAACCGAATACTCCACATGATCATCAAACTTGTGGGAGCTGTCAACGATCTGTTATGGGGAGATTTGATTATTCTGGAATTCTCAGGGGGAGATATCCAGTTTGGACTTTCACTTCTGGTACTGATCCTTATTCCAGCAGGATTATACTTCACCTTTAAAACCAGATTTCTTCCATTCCGCCTGTTCCCGGAAATGATCCGGGTCACATTGGAAAAAGATGAAACAAAAAAAGACGAAAACTCTATATCTGGTGTTCAGGCACTTATCGTTGCTACTGCTACCCGCGTAGGTATGGGAAACTTAGCCGGTGTTGTTGCTGCTATCTCATTTGGCGGCGCTGGAGCTGTTTTCTGGATGTGGCTGACCGCACTCATTGGCTCTTCCAGCAGTTTTATCGAATCCACGCTGGCACAGATCTACAAAGAAAAGGATCCTCTCTACGGCGGTTATCGCGGCGGTCCGGCTTACGTAATGGACCGTATCCGACTGGTGACAAAAATCAAACGAGAAGATGCTTTCGTAAAGAACGTAAAAGAAGAAGCTGAATATGTGGCAGATGATGAACAGACTTATTACACCCGTGGCTGTAAATACGGTCTCTTAGGGACCGCATTCGCACTCTCCGGACTGCTTTGCTGGGCTGGTATCAGTCAGGTGATCGGAAACTCCGTTACCACTTCCTTCCAGAATGCATTCGGTATCCCGCAGGTTGCAACTGCTCTCGTACTGGTAGCTATGTCCGCAGTCATCGTTCTTCGCAAAAATGCTACTGTTAAGGTTTTAGACATGGTAGTTCCTGTTATGGCAGGTGCTTACTTCTTAGTAACTCTGTTCGTTATCTTCAAAAACATTACACTGCTTCCATCTGTTATAGGAAACATTTTCTCCCAGGCATTTGGTATCAGACAGTTTGCCGGCGGCGGACTTGGTGTGATCGTTATGAACGGAGTAAAGCGCGGACTTTTCTCAAATGAAGCAGGAAGCGGTTCTGCTCCATGTGCTGCAGCGGCAGCAGAAGTCAGCCATCCGGTAAAGCAGGGTCTCATACAGGCACTTGGCGTATTTATAGATACGTTAGTGATCTGCAGCTGTTCCGCATTCCTGATGCTTTTAGCTCCGGCTGAAAAAATCGAAGGTCTTATGGGAATGGATCTTTTACAGGCAGCTATGAACCATCACCTTGGATATGCAGGTGTTGTATTTATCGCAGTTGTACTTTTCCTGTTCAGCTTTTCCACTTTCCTTGGCATTCTTTATTATGCCCGCTGCAACGTATCTTACGTTTTCGGTGATACATGGACAGCTCAGACAGGATATAAGATTTTTTTACTTATCATGCTCTTTATCGGCGGTGTGGCAGCCTATGAATTTGTCTGGGAACTCGGCGACCTTGGCGTAGGCCTTATGACAGTATTTAATATGATCGCGATCGTCCCACTCTCCGGCCAGGCCATCAATGCCTTAAAGGATTACGAAACCAATTATAAGAAGAAAAAAATATAAAATATAATAAAAGCGTAATGTTGCGCTTTAAAACAAAAAACTATATAACAAAACTATATAATAGGAGGATTTTTTAATGGAGAAGAACATGGATATGATGAAATTTGCACCGGAGCCTTTCAAGATCAAAATGGTAGAAAACATGGCACGTTTAGACAAAGAAGAGCGTAAACAGGCGATCAAAACTGCTGGCTACAATACATTCTTGTTAAAGTCTGAAGAATGCTTTATCGACCTTTTAACTGATTCCGGAACCAATGCAATGAGTGATCATCAGTGGGCTGGTCTTATGTTAGGTGACGAAGCTTACGGCGGATCCCGCAACTTCTATCACCTGGAAGAGACCGTTCGTGAACTGTTTGGCTTTAAATATGTAGTTCCTACTCATCAGGGACGCGGTGCAGAGAACATTCTTTCCTCTCTGACTATTAAGCCAGGCGACTATGTTCCAGGCAACATGTATTTTACTACTACCCGCTTCCATCAGGAACGCAATGGTGCTACATTCCGTGATGTTATCATTGACGAGGCTCATGATCCAAGTGCGATCCTTGACTTCAAGGGTAACATTGACTTAAATAAATTCCAGGCACTGATCGATGAAGTTGGCGCAGAGCATATTCCTTATATCTGCCTGGCTGTTACTGTAAATCTGGCAGGCGGACAGCCTGTTTCCATGGCTAACATTAAAGCTGTTTCTGAACTGGCTCATAAATACGGGATCAAGGTTATGTACGATGCTACCCGCTGCGTTGAAAATGCATACTTCATCAAGACCCGTGAACCTGGCTACGAGAACAAGACCATCAAAGAGATCGTTCATGAAATGTTCTCCTATGGCGATGGCTGTACAATGTCCGGCAAGAAAGACTGCTTAACCAACATCGGCGGATTCCTGTGTATGAACGATCATGACCTGTACGTTCGCGCAACCGGAATGGTTGTACAGTTTGAGGGAATGCCTTCTTACGGTGGTATGGCAGGAAGAGATATGGAAGCAATGGCTATTGGCCTTCGTGAATCCATGAACTTTGATTACATCAGCCACCGTGTAAACCAGATCCGTTACCTTGGAGAAAAATTAGACGCTGCAGGTGTTCCAATGGTTAAACCTTACGGCGGCCACGCCATCTTCGTAGATGCAAGGGCATTCTTAGATCACTTAAATCAGGAAGAAGACTTCCCGGCTCAGGCACTCTCCGCAGCTATCTACGAGTTCTCCGGCGTTCGTACCATGGAGCGCGGCATCATCTCTGCAGGACGTGACCCACATACCCGTGAAAACCACGTTCCGAAACTGGAAACTGTTCGTCTTACCATTCCACGCCGTGTTTATACATATGCTCATCTGGATTACGTTGCTGACGCTATCATCGGTCTGTATGAAAGAAGACATGACATCAGCGGTCTGAAATGGGTTTACGAACCAGAAGTTCTCCGCTTCTTCACCGGACGCTTCGAGCCAAAGAACGGCGAACTTATTAAGGGATTCTAATGAAAATGCACGTAACCACCTCTTATTTATAGCAGTTACTCCTAAAAAATCCGGGGGCGGCCCAAATGGGCTGCCTCCGGATTTTTATTTTTGTGCTGAGATTTTAATATTGGAATTTTGTTCAGAAGGGTCCGAAAGACTTCCAAAGGGTCCGAAAACCACCGGCGCGCATTACAGATGCGCATTTGGGAGAAAATCCTTTGTTCGTGGGCT